>Ga0207975_100043_pt1 | contig 132879 bp, 139 predicted proteins | sample LakWasMe91_HOW11_2_FD_183913 | JGI IMG/M metagenome (GOLD analysis project Ga0207975, IMG submission 183913) | Freshwater sediment methanotrophic microbial communities from Lake Washington under simulated oxygen tension - Sediment Metagenome... | ecosystem: Environmental > Aquatic > Freshwater...
GGGAGCGACAGTTAGCTTCAATAAAAACAACCTAGTATTTTCCCCGGACACAAAAGATCATATGGCTAAACTTCAACTTACCATGCTTGCAGCATTTGCTGAATTTGAGCGTGAGCTCATTCGTGAGCGTCAACTTGAAGGTATTGCTATTGCTAAAGCCGAAGGAAAATACAGTGGTAGACGTAAACTTACGGACGAAGTGCTCGAAGAGGCTAGGATAAGGACATCGAAAGGCGAGCCCTTATCCAGAGTTGCTAAAGCATTAAATATCTCTCGAGAAACTCTATATAGATATGGCATTAAATCGGCATTGCCATTCGGCAATCATGTTCAAGATAAGTATGGTAACTAACTTGTAAGGCTTAATCGTAGGTAAAAGTTGCGTGAATTAAATGTTTTGATATTTTGAATTTAGGGGTCAATAAATGGATTTTATTGGCTCTAATAAATATTTAAATCATTTAAGGAAAACAACTATGCGCTTATTACTGGCAATATTTTTACCATTCATTTCATTTTTTACTATTGGTCGACCTATTGCAGGGCTTGTATGCTTATTTTTACAGGTCACACTTATAGGCTGGATACCAGCCGCTATTTGGGCTGTATTCGCATTAGGTCAGTACAAGACTGATAAGAAGATAGAAGATGCACTCTTGCAAAGTTCTAGAGATCACTCTTTAAATTAAAAATAAGCCATCCTCACGTGCCTAGATTATTGGTACGTGAGATTTTTTTGTTTGTTCTGCATGAAGAAATAATTCGAAAAATTACAGCCTAGTAAATTATAAATACCCAAATGCTAGCAAATTATTAGCCATAAAAATCCCCGTTATTACTCACTACTCGATTGGAGATTTTTGATTAAAGTAAGCCCAGCTGGCTTACAGCAATTACTAACTTTCAAAGGGGTTTAGCACATGATTAAAATGTATAGGCAAATTGAAACAATGATCAATGACAGTCACAAAAGAATTCTACTTTTAGGTCAGCTATCAATGCCAACAACTCAATACCTGGCATTTGAAGAGCTAGTTTCATCTGAAATTGAAGATGTACTTAAGCTAGAAATTCAACATTTGCTTGTCAATAGTGACTTGGGGCTTGATAGCGATGAAGATAACAGTTCCGATCTCGATGTCGAATGTAATTTTTAACAGGCCAATCATCCAGTAATTATGTCTGCGAATTCATTTAGAACACTAGGAATTAAGGAAGCGGCAGCACTTCTGATGGTGCATCCAGTTACTTTGTACAGGATGGCAGAAAAAGGAGAAATTCCTGCAGCCAAACCCGGCAAGAAATGGGTTTTCGTTGATGTTGACTTGATTGAATGGTTAAGAGCACAATATTTGACGCAGACGTCTGTAAGTGACTCAACAGAAAGGATGAATCTATGTCACTCTACAAACGGAAAGGCTCAAGTATCTGGTGGTATGAGCTTAAGGATGCCAGCGGAAAAAGAGTACAAAGCAGCACTGGGACTGAAATAAGGGAACATGCTCAAGAGTTGCATGATCGGTTGAAGGTGCAGTTTTGGGAGCAAAAGAGACTTGGTGTTAAAGCTAGACGAACTTGGCGTGAGGCGGTTATTCGGTATCTTTCGGAGAAGTCCGAGAAAAAGACCCTAGAAACCGACAAGTCGCATCTGCGATGGCTGGACCCCTATCTGGGAAACAGACATTTGGATGAGATCAATCGGGATCTGATTGCTGAGATCACGATGGCGCGCCAGAAGCCATATGAGATCCCAAGGAGAAAAGGTCCGCCCAGAGAAATTGCCCCTAAGCCTAACACTATCAACAGAACCTTGGAGATTATTCGAGCAATTTTGAGGATGGCGCGGGATGAGTGGGAGTGGGTAGCAACGACACCGAAGATTGCCATGAAAAAAGAGTCGACCAAGCGCATTTCATGGATCACTCGCGAGAAGGCGGAAGAGTTGTTAAGTTATCTTTCTCCACATCAGCAGGTGATGATGCGATTTTCACTGGAAACTGGATTGAGGCGCAGAAATGTTACGCATCTGGAGTGGAATCAAATCGATCTCGAAAGGCGGTTAGCTTGGATACACCCGGATCAGGCCAAGGCTGAAAAGGCAATTGGTGTGCCGTTGTCTAGGGAGGCCGTACTGATCCTTAGCCAGCAATGGGGGCAGCATCCACTTTGGGTGTTTCCATATAATGGCAAACCGATTACACAAACGGCGACTAAGACTTGGCGTGCAGCAATCAAGGCGGCTGGAATCCCTGATGGATTTAGGTGGCATGATTTGAGGCACACTTGGGCAAGTTGGCATGCACAGGATGGTACGCCGCTTCACGTGCTACAAGAGTTAGGGGGTTGGGCATCTTCAGAGATGGTGCGGCGTTATGCGCATCTGTCGACGCAGCACCTGGCAGACTATGTGGACAGGCGGGTTGGACTGAAACTGGTGGGAGGTACTGACGTTTTCCCTACAGTACCGCAGTTGGCAATAAAAAAGGGCTAAGCTGTTTTAGCTTAACCCTTTGATATTACTACTTAAATTTGGTGCGCCCGAAGAGATTCGAACTCCTGACCCCTTGGTTCGTAGCCAAGTACTCTATCCAGCTGAGCTACGGGCGCGAAAGCGTGCATTATACTCGAAGCTGGTTTTTTTTCCAGCAAAATATTTCACACTTTTAAAACTGGCGGAGAGCGAGGGATTCGAACCCTCGATACAGATTTAAGCCCGTATGCTTCCTTAGCAGGGAAGTGCCTTCGACCACTCGGCCAGCTCTCCGTTTTGTTGCTTTTTCGCTTATTGCGAGGGCGTGATACTACGCGAAACCCTTTTAAAAATCAACGATAACTTAATGCAATCACTGAAATTATTCAGCGTCTAACTCAAATGCCTTGTGCAGAACGCGTACTGCCAGTTCCAGGTACTTTTCATCAATTACTACAGCAATTTTGATCTCTGAAGTTGAGATCATTTGAATATTGATGCCTTCTTCAGCCAGAATGCGGAACATTTTGCTGGCAATGCCAACATGTGAGCGCATGCCAACGCCAACAATGGAAACCTTGGCGATTTTGTCGTCACCGCTGATTTCGCGTGCACCGATATGCGCTTGAACCTTGTCGCGCAGGATGCTTAACGCTTTGTTCATTTCGTTTTTATTCACTGTAAAAGTGAAGTCAGTGGTGCCATCTGCACCGGTATTTTGGATAATCATATCCACATCAACATTGGCTTCGGCGATTGGGCCTAGAATCTGGTAGGCGATACCAGGGCGATCAGGTACGCCTAGTACGGTGATTTTGGCTTCGTCGCGGTTAAATGCAATGCCTGAAATGACGGGTTGTTCCATATCTTTTTCTTCCTCAAATGTAATCAGTGTGCCTTCGCCTTCATCATCAAAGCTGGAAAGCACGCGTAATTTAACTTTGTATTTGCCGGCAAATTCCACTGAGCGTATTTGCAATACTTTGCTGCCCTGTGAGGCTAGCTCCAGCATTTCTTCAAATGTGATTTTGCTTAGGCGACGCGCTTCAGGCACAACGCGCGGGTCTGTGGTGTAAACGCCGTCAACGTCGGTATAGATCTGGCATTCATCCGCTTTTAATGCGGCGGCAAGCGCCACGCCGGTGGTGTCTGAACCGCCGCGACCCAGGGTTGTGATGTTGCCGTTGGCATCTACACCTTGGAAACCTGCTACTACAACGACGTAGCCGTTATCGAGGTCCTTTTTAATGTTGCCTTCATCAATGCTGAGGATGCGCGCTTTGGTAAAAGCGTCATCGGTCAGAATTTTTACTTGTGCGCCGGTGTAGCTCTTGGCTTTAATGCCCAGTTCCATAAGCGCTAAAGCAGTCATACCGATAGTGACCTGTTCGCCGGTCGCTACCATGACATCCAATTCGCGTGGGTCAGGCTCCGGCATGATTTCTTTAGCCAGTGAGATCAAGCGATTGGTTTCGCCAGACATGGCTGAAACGACTACAACGACTTTATGCCCCATTGCTTTGTAGCGGGCTACACGACGTGCCAGATTGCGGATGCGATCTGGATTGGCGACTGAAGTGCCGCCGTATTTTTGTACGATTAGTGCCATTAAAACTTCCTTTAAAAACTGTTTTATCGCCTCTTAACTTTATCGGGCAGAATTTAAACTTTTTCCTTGATCCAATTTTCTACACTTGCCAATGCTTTAGGCAGATTAGCTGCATCAGTGCCGCCTGCCATTGCCATGTCAGGTTTGCCGCCGCCTTTGCCGCCCACCTGACCAGCAACAAAATTCACCAACTCGCCGGCTTTAATTTTACCGATTAAATCCGCTGTTACGCCAGCAGCCAGACTTACTTTGCCATCGTTTACGCTGGCTAGTACTATCGCCGCAGACTTGAGCTTGTCTTTCAGTTTGTCCATGGTTTCGCGCAGTGTGTTGGCATCTGCGCCATCCAGTGTTGCAGCCAGCACTTTGACGCCGGAGATTTCAATTGCCTGCGTAGCCAGGTCATCACCTTGTGAAGAAGCCAGTTTTGATTTCAAGCGAGCCAGTTCTTTTTCCAGTGATTTTGCATATTCGGCTAACTGGCCAACTTTCGCGGCAATTTCGCCTGCCGGGGCTTTAAATTCACTGGCTAAGTGTGAAATCAGCTGCTGCTGGGTATTGATAAGTTTTAGTGCACCTTCGCCAGTAGTTGCTTCAACACGACGTACGCCTGCCGCCACACCACTTTCAGATGTGATTTTGAACAGGCCGATATCACCGGTGCGGCTGACGTGCGTACCACCACATAATTCTCTAGAGGTACCAATGTCCAGTACGCGTACTTCATCACCATATTTTTCGCCAAACAGCATCATGGCACCGGTTTGCTGTGCGGATTCAATATCCATCACGCGTGACTGGCAGGCAGCATTGGCCAGAATCTCGGCATTCACGATTTGTTCGACTTTTGCGATTTCATCATCGGTCATCGGTGCGTTGTGCACAAAGTCAAAACGCGTTTTGTCGGTATCTACCAGCGAGCCTTTTTGCTGCACATGCTCGCCCAAGACTTCACGCAGCGCCTTGTGCATCAAGTGGGTTGCTGAGTGGTTGCGCATGGTGTTGGTGCGGGCTTGCACGTTAACGCGGGCGGTAATGTGGTCGCCTACATTCAGTGTGCCGGTTTTCAGCACGCCGTGATGGCCAAATACCGTGGCCTGGATTTTCTGCGTATCTTCTACTGCAAAAATACCGTTGGCGCTGCGTACTTCGCCGCAGTCGCCGATCTGGCCGCCTGATTCAGCGTAGAACGGTGTGTTGTTGAGTACTACCACGCCTTGTTCGCCTTCGTTCAGGGTGTGAACCGCTGCACCGTCTTTATACAACGCTGTGATTTGGCCTGCTGTTTCCAGCTTTTCGTAACCGTAGAAAGTGGTCGCAATACCGTCATACTCAAGGTTGGCTGCCATCTTGAATTTGCCTGCAGAGCGGGCTTGTTCTTTCTGGCGCGCCATGGCGGCATCAAAAGCGTCAGTATCTACTTTCACTTCGCGTTCACGGCAGATGTCTGCTGTCAGATCGAGTGGGAAGCCGTAAGTATCGTGCAGCTTGAATGCAGTTTCGCCGTTGAACACATCTTTGGTGTTGGCAAGTTCTGTTTCCAGAATCGCCATGCCGTTTTCAATGGTTTCGAAGAAGCGATCTTCTTCCTGTTTGAGCACTTCGGTGATGCGAATCTTGTTGCTGACCAATTCAGGGTAGGCATCACCCATTGCTGTAGCAAGGTCGGCTACCATGTGGTGGAAGAATGCACTGCGCGCACCCAGCTTGTAACCATGGCGAATCGCGCGGCGAATAATGCGGCGCAATACATAACCACGGCCTTCGTTGCCTGGAATCACGCCATCTGCAATCAGGAATGAGCAAGCGCGGATATGGTCAGCCAGCACTTTGAGTGATGGGCTGTTCAGGTCGGCAGTCTTGGTTTCGCGTGCTGCTGCTGCGATTAATTTTTGGAATAAATCGATTTCATAATTGGCATGCACATGCTGCAGCACGGCTGAAATACGCTCCAGGCCCATGCCGGTATCAACGGATGGTTTTGGCAGCGGGTGCATGACACCGGCTTCATCACGGTTGAACTGCATGAATACGTTGTTCCAGATTTCGATAAAGCGGTCGCCGTCTTCATCCGGGCTGCCTGGAGGGCCGCCGAAATGGTGAGCGCCGTGGTCGTAGAAAATCTCGGTGCAAGGGCCGCAAGGGCCAGTGTCACCCATCATCCAGAAGTTGTCTGAGGCATAGCGTGCGCCTTTGTTGTCGCCGATGCGGATAATGCGCTCAGCCGGTACGCCGATGTCATTCAGCCAGATGTTGTAGGCTTCGTCATCTTCTGCATAAACAGTAACCGTCAGTTTTTCCTTGGGCAATTTGAATACTACTGTCAGCAATTCCCAAGCGTAGCTGATGGCATCTTTTTTAAAGTAATCGCCAAAACTGAAGTTGCCGAGCATTTCAAAGAAGGTATGGTGACGCGCGGTGTAACCTACGTTTTCCAAGTCATTATGCTTGCCGCCGGCGCGTACGCATTTCTGGCTGGAAGTGGCGCGAGTGTAAGGGCGCTTATCAAAACCCAGAAACACGTCCTTGAACTGGTTCATGCCTGCGTTGGTGAACAGCAGGGTAGGGTCGCCATGCGGCACCAGTGAACTGGAGGTGACGACTTCGTGGCCTTTGGAGGCAAAGAAGTCCAGAAAAGCCTGGCGAATCTCGTTGCTGCTTGGGTTGTTGCTCAGTTTAATTGTCATAAAATTTGATTCTAAATAACCTGTTTAATCGTTTTCTTCAGTTTCTGCAGCGTTCAATACTTTTTTAATCAAGTCAAAACCAAAGCCGCGGCCTTGCAGGAAGCGGGCTTGTTTCGCCCATTCTTCCCGGCTGTTCGGGCCGGTTTTAAATTTCTTGCGCCAGACTTCGGTCGCATTGGTTAGCTCATTATCTTTTACCTGCTCGATTGCATCTGCAATCAAGTGGTCGGCTACGCCTTTTCCGCGCAATTCGTGCGCAATTTTTGCACTGCCAAATTTAGACTGGCGCACATTTACAATCTGTTCGGTAAAGCGCGTATCTGAAAGCCAGCCTTTTGCCTTAAAATCCTCCAGCAACGCTGGTATGTCATCGTTTTCATCTGCGTAAGCTTTGAGTTTTTGCCCAAGTTCCGCAGATGAATACTCGCGTTTACCCAGATATTCGAGCGCGCGCTGCCGCAGAGATTTTTCCAGCGGTGTTTTCACATGTTACTCAATCGTCTTCGCTACGTGGCGCTGCCATGACTTCGTTCAGCTGTTTGGCATTGGCGCGAATCTTGTCTTCCAATTCTTTGGCGATTTCCGGATGCTCGCGCAGGAACTCTTTGGCATTTTCCTTACCCTGGCCGATTTTTTCACCGTTATAGCTATACCATGCGCCGGCTTTTTCAATGAGTTTGATGTTCGTACCAAGCTCAATGACTTCGCCCAGGCGTGAAATGCCTTCACCGTACATGATGTCGAATTCTGCCTGTTTGAACGGAGGCGCAACTTTGTTTTTGATCACTTTTACGCGGGTTTCAGAACCGGTGATCTCGTCACCTTTCTTGATTGCGCCGGTACGGCGGATATCCAGACGCACAGACGCGTAGAATTTGAGCGCATTACCGCCAGTTGTGGTTTCCGGGTTGCCGAACATCACGCCGATTTTCATGCGGATCTGGTTGATGAAGATCACAAGTGTATTGGTGCGCTTGATGTTGCCGGTAAGTTTACGCAGTGCCTGGCTCATCAGGCGGGCTTGCAGACCCATGTGTGAGTCACCCATTTCGCCTTCAATCTCGGCGCGTGGTGTCAGTGCTGCTACAGAGTCAACTACAACGATATCTACAGAGCCTGAACGCACCAGCATGTCGGCGATTTCCAGCGCCTGTTCGCCGGTATCTGGCTGTGAAATCAGCAGCTCAGGTACGTTCACGCCAAGTTTTGCTGCATATTGCGGATCAAGCGCGTGTTCTGCATCAATAAACGCAGCCGTGCCGCCCATTTTTTGCATTTCTGCAATCACTGACAGTGTTAGTGTGGTTTTACCTGAAGATTCAGGACCGTAGATTTCAACAATACGGCCGCGTGGCAGGCCGCCAATGCCTAAAGCGATGTCAAGGCCGAGTGAGCCAGTAGAAACGGCTTGAATATCTTCGCCGATGTCGCTGTCACCCATGCGCATGATAGAGCCTTTGCCAAACTGTTTTTCAATTTGAGAAAGAGCCGCAGAGAGTGCTTTAGCTTTGTTGTCATCCATGGGTTTTTACCTTTATTTTGAAGTGCTTAAATTAACTGTCAATTATTCCACAATTTCAGCTTTAACGTAAGCACTGTGGGGGTTTATACACGGGTATTTATTTGAGACTTATTAAAAACTTAGCTGTGTTTACCTTGTCTGGTCAACGCTATGCTTTTTAATGCGTTTGAATGATCACGTTACAATAGTTTTGGAATGGAGAATGACGATGAAAGTGTTACGTTCTTTTGGAATTGCTTTAGCAGCCGGCGCTGCTTTTTTATCTGCTATGTCTACGGCACAGGCGCATGATTCTTTTAATATTGGTATCAATATTGGCGGTTATGGCCCTCAAGCTTACCCGGTTGTGAGCTACCGTGCTATGCCGCAGGTTGTTTATTATGATGCGCCACGCGTCTATTATCCCGCAGCGTATACGCCATATCGGGCACCGGTGGTTGTGCATCGCGATGTATATTACGGCGGATATTCTGGCGGCTATTACGGTGGACCGCGCCATCATTTTTCAGAACATGAGTATCGTGGCGACCATGGTCGTTATGGTCGACATCACTAAGCCTCAGAGCTTAATCTTTCAATAAGCCCAGCCATCATATAGATGGCGGCTTGTTGGCGAATTGTTTCTCGATTTCCGCTGAAAATTTGGGTGCTTGCCGATACCGGTAAGTTTAGTCCTGCCCAGGCAAAGCATACCATGCCCACAGGTTTTTCCAGTGTGCCGCCATCCGGCCCGGCTATTCCGGTAATGCTGCCGGTGATCTGTGAGGCGCTGTTTTTTAGCGCACCTATTGCCATTTCCTTAGCCGTCTGTTCACTTACGGCGCCAAATTTTTCCAGTGTTTTGCTGTCTACGCCCAGCATGTCTATTTTTGCCGCATTGCTGTAGGTGACAAAGCCGCGGTCAAACCAGGCTGAACTGCCGGCTATGCGGGTAATGGCTTCTGCAACCAAACCGCCGGTGCAGGATTCCGCCATGGCCAGCATCAAGCCTCGTGTCTTCAATGCCTCACCTAGCTCAGTTGCTATGTCGGTGAGATTTATATGTGTGGGGCTAACCATTGCAAGGCACTCAAACTGATTATTGCATAAACAGCGGCGAGTAAATCATCCAGCATTACTCCTAGCCCACCTTTGATTTTGGCATCGCATTGGCGTATCGGCGCGGGTTTCCAGATATCAAACAGGCGGAACAGTAAAAATGCAGCCAGCCACCATTGCCATTGGTAAGGTGTGACAGTGAGCACTAACATTATGGCGACAATTTCATCCCATACGATGCTACCGTGGTCAGATATGCCCAGCGCCTGACCTGTTTTTTCGCAGAAATAAATGCCGATTAAAAACAGCCCGGCAATAATTATAAGCTGGGTGTAGAAATCCAAACCTGCGATCAGCAGGAATAAGGGCAGGCCGGCCAGAGTGCCAAAGGTGCCGGGCGCTTTTTTTGCAAGGCCGGAGCCAAAACCCAGTGCGCAGAAGTGTGCCGGATGCGATAGCAGTAACTTAAAATTGGGTTGAGTCTGCTTAGCCAAAATGATCAAAGCCCTTTTTTGATATATCCAGTAATTGCTGTTTGTAAAACACCTGTGTGCCTGTGTTTTTTGTGGTTTTGCCAATGATGCTCAACGGCAACCCTAACTGCTGGCCTAGTTGATGAATAGCTTCGCGTTGCGATTCAGGCGCGGTGAATGCCAGCTCATAGTCATCCCCGCCTGCAAGTATGCATTGCTGTATGGCGGGCTTATCAAGGTGCGCACGCAAATGGGCATCGCAGGCAATATTTTCCAGCGTGATAGTCGCGCCCAAGCTGGAGGCATCCAGTATGTGCCCCACGTCTGCCAGCAGCCCATCGGAAACATCAATGCAGCTATTGGCTTTTCCAAGCAGAGCCTGCCCCAGTGTGACGCGTGGTGTTGGTCTATGTAGCGCCATGAGGCAATCTTGAGACGTTTCGGCATCAAGCGCGATTTTTTTCTGTAGGTGCGCCAGCCCTAGTGCAGCGCTTCCCAGCTTTCCGGATACCCAGATGTCGTCGTCAGGCTGGGCGCCGTCGCGGCGCAGTGCCTGGTTGGTTGGTACTTCGCCCATGATCTGTACGCTGATGTTCAGTGGCCCACGCGTGGTATCACCGCCAATTAAATCTACCTTGAACATATCGGCGCAGGCAAAAAGCCCGCGCGAGAACTCGGCAAGCCAAGGTTCATTAATCTCCGGTAGTGCAATCGCCAGTGTTGCCCATTTTGGCGTCGCGCCCATGGCGGCCATGTCGGAGATGTTCACGGCCATGGATTTCCAGCCGATATCGTAAGGCGCGGCATCATGAAAAAAATGTGTGCCTGCAACGAGCATATCTACCGAAATGGCAAGCTGGTGGCCATCACGCACTCTCAGCAGTGCGGCATCATCGCCTACCCCCAAGTCTGCACTGGGCGAGAGGCGGGTGAAATATTTGGCGATTAAATTAAACTCGGGCGACATGTTGAATGCTTAACTTTTTATTGCTGATTTCGGGCGGAATGCTTTCACAATTGCCTCATTGGTTTCAATGAACGGCATAGGTTTATCTGGCGTGGCCAGTAAATCCAGGCAATAGGGCACCGCGGCAAAAATGCCGTGCACCAAAGTTTTGCCGGATTCATCCTTAAGGCCTTCCAGAGTTTGTGCGATGGCTTTGGGCTGTCCGGGCAGGTTGATAATCAGACATTGTTTACGGATCACCGCAACCTGCCGTGAAAGAATGGCCGTAGGCACAAAGTTCAGGCTGATCTGGCGCATCTGTTCGCCAAACCCCGGCATTTCCCGGTCGGCTATTGCTAGTGTCGCTTCAGGCGTGACATCACGCAGGGCAGGTCCGGTGCCACCGGTGGTAAGGATCAGATGACAACCCTGAAAATCAACCAGGTCGATTAAGCAGGATTCAATTTCGTCCTGCTCATCAGCGATTAAGCGTGTTTCCAGAGAAAAGGGTGTGGTGAGGGCATTGGTCAGCCAGTCTTTTAGGCTGGGTATGCCTTTGTCCTCATATACGCCGCTGCTTGCACGGTCACTGATGGAAATTAATCCAATTTTAATGAATTGTTTTGTCATTGCTGTGTCATTAGTACTGAGTTAAGGCTAAATCATACCATTCCCAACCATAAAGGAATTTTTCATGCGTGAGCATCCGTCATTTTTAAACAAGATTGCCGCTTCACAAACTGTAAGTGCCAAGCCGTCACATAAAAAATTTGCAGTAATCAGTTTTGTTACATTCAGTCTGCTGTTTTTTGTTGCGATTCACTCTGCTATTGCCGCTGAAGTTAATCCGTATACAAAAAATTATAAAGAACAGAATACCAATAATCTCAAGTCAATTAATCCTAATCCGGATACCAAGTTGTTGGTGAGTAACCATAAAGATGATGACAATATCAGCATGCTGGAAAACGGATATGACATGATAGGCTCGTCAGGATTCAGCGCTACCGAGGCTTCACCTGATCTGGCCTTGCAGCAGGGGCGTGCAGTAAAAGCCGATACGGTGCTTATCTACAAAAAGTACGAGTCTGCAAAAACAGCAAGTTCGCAATTGCAGTTAATTAAAGAGGCAGCTAAAAAGGGTGAAGACATTGACCCGAATGATCTGGTTGAGGAGCCGACACAGCATTATTTTTATGCAAGTTATTGGGCAAAGTTACCTATGCCGTTATTTGGTGTGCATATCATCAAGCTGAGAAAAGGTGGCAATGACAGTGATGAAACAGACGCTGAGCAGATTCATGATTTGCCGGGGCTGAAGGTTATTGCTGCAATCAAGGATTCTCCAGCTGCAAAAGCCAATATTGTCAGAGGTGATACCTTGCTGAAAATAGGCGATGTTGAACTAACTAAACCTGATGATCTGTTTGCCGCGGTGAAGCGCTATGCCGGGCAGACGGTACCGGTGCAATTGCAAAGGAATAGCGGGGATGTACAGGTTTTAGTTACTTTAAATAGCCGCAAATAAATTTGATTAATTTTGTAAATTTAATTAGTTTTGTTCTTAGAACATATGCTGATTGAGCAGCATATGTACGCCGATACTAGCTGCATAGCCTAATGCAATAACAGGCGTCCATTTAAGATGGCCAAAAAAAGTATAGCTGCCGTGCGCTTGCCCCATCAGGGCTACGCCGGCAGCTGATCCTATTGATAATAAAGAACCGCCAACTCCTGCAGTCAGGGTAACCAGCATCCATTGACCGGTAGACATGTCCGGCATCATTGAAAGTACCGCAAACATCACCGGAATGTTGTCTACAACTGCAGAGATCAGGCCGATTGCGATGTTGGCATTGGAGGCACCCCATCCGCCGTAAATAGTTTGTGATACCAGGCTTAAATAACCTAAAAAGCCTAAGCCGCCAACACACAGAATTACGCCGTAAAAAAAGAATAAGGTATCCCACTCGGCGCGGGCAATTTTACTGTAAATGTCGTATGGCACAGGGTTGCTTAAATCTCCATTTGCAGTTTTGGGTAGATGTGACTTCTCGCCAGAGATTTTTAGTTTGAAAGCATAAAGTTGTAGCAGGCCCAGGCCTGACAACATACCTAATACGGGAGGTAATTCCAGCAGGCTATGTGCCAGTACTGCCATGGTAATGGTGATAAAGAACAGGCCTATGATCACTATTGCCCCTCGCCTGAGCGGTAGTTGTATGCTGTTACCTTTGGGTTTTTCATTTGGTACCGCAAAACTCATAATAGAGGCTGGCACCAGCCAGTTGGCAAGGGCCGGCAAAAATAGGCTAAAAAACGTCCAGAAAGTCACTGAGCCGTTTATGGCCTCGATGTTTTTCTGCCACACCATCAAGGTTGTGATGTCGCCGAATGGGCTGAATGTACCGCCCGCATTTGCTGCAACGACTAAATTGATGCATGAAAGTAGTACAAATTTTTTGTTGCTGCCACCTACTGCCATCACTACCGCGCCCATTAATAAAGCGGTTGTCATATTGTCGGCTATTGGAGAAATAAAAAATGCAAGTAAGCCGCTTGTCCAGAATAACGCACGGTAATTTAGGCCTTTACGTATCAGCCAAGTGCGTAACGCTTCAAATACTTGCCGTTCTTCCATTGCAATAATGTAAGTCATGGCCACAATCAGGAATAAAAGTAGTTCCGCATACTCTTCCAGATTGTGTTTAAAAGCGGCTTCAACGGTATGTGTGATCCCTTGTGATTGATAGTACCAGGCAATTAATGCCCAGATGACACCTGCGGCTAATACCACAGGTTTCGATTTGCGCAGGTGGATGAATTCTTCAGCCATCACGAATAGATAAGCGATAAAAAATAGCACCAATGCTGCGATGCCCACCCAATGTCCAGTTAGATTAATACGTGAACTTTGTTCAGAGGCGATTGCAATATTGGGAAGGAATATACTCCCCAGTAACCAGCTGCAAATAGCTTTCATGTTCTATCTATTCGTTTATGTCAGATTCTGGAGAGTCACCGCTGTGTTCAGGGCTGGTGATTTCGCGCAATATCCTGAAAATCTCTCGGCTGCTTTTAGGTGGCTTGGCGGCAGCTTGTTCTTTTTGGGCATTGCGAATCAAGGTGCGCAAGTGCTGACTGTCTGTGCCCGGGTGAAGCGCGATGAATTCTGAAAGTGCGTTGGCATCATTAATTAAACGATCGCGCCAGCGCTCAAGGCCATGAAAATAAGCATTTTCAGCTGTATGTTTGCCTTCCCATCTTGCTAGCTGTTCGCTAATAGGCGCTGTATCAATTTCGCGCATCAGTCTACCCAGATATTGCCGGTGTCTTCTAATTGCGCCGTTGGCAGTGATTTTTTTGGTATCTAAAATTGCGGTGAATACGTCTTCCGGCAGGTTCAGCTTGAGCAGTTTGTCTTTGGGTAGTTCAGATAAACGAACACCAAGCGCCTGCTGCGCGTCAGCTTCAGCTTTTAATTTGGTTTTGCTGGGCGGTAAATCGGCAGCTGAAATAGGCTCATTGCTTAATTCAGTGTCTTTAGTTGTCTTTTTAGGTTTCATACTGCGGTATTATAACAGTCTTGTTGTTCAGTTTTTAGCGTAGCTATTTAATAGAAGAAAGCGTTATGTCAGATTCAGGTTTCAGTTACTCATTTGATCAAATCAAACAAATGTCCGAGGATGTGCTTAAAGTTGCCAAGCGTTTAGGGGCAAGCTCTGCAGAAGCCGAGCTGAGTCTAAGTATCGGGCAGAATGTGTCGGTACGCATGGGTGAGGTTGAGAATATTGAATACAATCGTGATAAGGGCATGTCCGTCACTGTGTATTTCGGCAAGCAGAAAGGGCATGCCAGCACTTCAGATATGTCACCGCAAGCGTTGGCGGATACTGTAGCCGCCGCCTGCAATATTGCCAAATATACTGCTCAAGATGAATTTTGCGGTTTGGCCGATGCCGAGTTGATGGCAACCGATATTCAGGATCTGGATTTGCATCACCCTTGGGATATTTCTGTGGATGAGGCAATTGAAATCGCCAGAGTATGTGAAGCTGCGGCACTGGCTGTGGATTCGCGCATTACAAACTCTGAAGGCGCCAGCGTTTCGACCGGCACCGGGTTTTTTGCGTACAGCAATAGCCATGGCTTCACTGGCGGTTATTCAAGTTCCCGCCATGGGGTCAGCTGTTCAGTGATTGCCGAGTCAGATGCGAATATGCAGCGCGATTACTGGTACAGTACGGCGCGTGCTGCCGAGGATTTACAATCGGCTGCCGATATTGGGAAAATTGCGGGTGAGCGTACCGTGCGCAGGTTAAATGCGAAAAAAATTAAAACCTGCCAGGTGCCGGTTTTGTTTGAAGCGCCGCTTGCCAGTGGCTTGATCTCCACGCTTATTAGTGCGATTTCGGGTGGGAATCTCTATCGTAAATCCTCTTTCTTATTGGATAGCCTCGGCAAACAGATAGCTTCGCCACTATTGAATATTTATGAAGACCCATTCATTAAAAAAGGCCTGGCAAGCAGCCCTTTTGACAATGAAGGCGTAGCAACCAAGGCGCGTCAGCTAGTGAAAGATGGTGTTTTGCAGGGTTATGTTTTATCCAGCTATTCGGCACGTAAGCTGGGTATGAAAACTACCGGCAATGCCGGTGGTAACCATAACTTGCTTATACAGCCTGGTGCTAACGATTTTGCCGGCTTGCTAAAACAAATGGGTACTGGTTTGGTGGTCACTGAGCTATTGGGCCATGGTATGAATATGGTGACTGGTGATTATTCCAGAGGTGCTGCTGGTTTCTGGGTGGAAAATGGTGTGATAGTGCATCCGGTAGAAGAAATCACGATTGCCAGCAATATGGTGGATATGCTGAAAGCAATAATCGGCATTGGTAATGATGTTCTGGTGCAGGGCTCCAAACAGGTCGGCTCTATTTTAATTGAACGCATGACTGTAGCGGCTGATTAATCCTGATTAATCATAGTTATTTAATTATTCAGGCAATAAAAAGCCCCGTCTAAGCGGGGCTTTTTATTGCTATGTAATGATGAACCTGTTTACTTGGCAGTGTCGTTCTTTATGCTTTCATCTTCTTCAAAGAACTCATCCTTGATAAGTTCTTTTGGAACCAAACCGTCCTGTACTGCGCTTGCGCGGTGTTGGAGGTAGGCATCGCGCATGAATGCGTATGGATCAAGCGATGCTTCATCGGCAATGTCTGTTGCATCAAGCAACTCGGTGCGTTTGTCGATAAATTGCGCTGCACGTAATTGGTTGTGCAATCTTACTTCGCCAATATTGTGTGTGTAAGTAATAGGGTCTGTGGTTACAGAGTCAAATACCAAACCAGTGGTATCGCGAACTGTAGATGGTCCCAGGAATGGCAGTACCAGATAAGCACCGTTACCAACTCCCCAATGACCTAAAGTTTGACCGAAGTCTTCTTTATGTACCGGTACATTATCCATACCTGCCACGTCAATAAAGCCGGCAATACCAAAAGTAGTGTTAATTACAAATCGCCCGGTCTCAGTGAATGCATTGGCAAATTTAAACTGCAATAGATTGTTCAGGATGCTGGTAATAGAACGCAAATTATTGAAAAAGTTGTTAAAGCCAGTGCGAACAGGGGTAGGCGCGACAGCTTTGTAACCTTTAGCTACAGGTTTAAAAACAGCCTTGTCAGCAACATCATTGAACTTGTAAATACCGCGATTGACGCCTTCTAGAGGATCTTTGTTGGCTTGGCTTGCGCAGCCTGTTACTAGCAATGCAAAAAGGCATGTTGCGAGTAAATTAATCAATTTTTTATGCATTTTGTATTTCTTATTAAGATTTCTTGATTTTATTGGAAACTTTTATCTGCCCCAACTTGCGATTATTCATTAGCAGTGGATTTCTGTCCATTAATATAAATTGTTAGTAAATGTAAAATAAACTATATGTTGCTTAAATGCAACATATTTCTGGTCTTTAACATTGCTATTGCCTATCAATGTAATGTAATGTTTCTGAGTTGAAAATACATTCTAATTCATATGGTTAAGTTGTTTTATATAAAGCCAATGTGAGTTCGCGCTGGGTGGCGTGGTCGACAACAGGTGAGGGGTAGTCGCGCCCTATAATGGTTTGAATGTCAGATTGCCGTTGTGTAGTCATTTGCCAGGGGGCATGGATTTCCTTGTCATTGCAATTACTGAGCTCAGGAACATATTTGCGAATAAACCTGCCGTTTGCATCAAAGCGCTCACTTTGCGTTACCGGGTTAAAGATTCTAAACCATGGCTGCGCATCGCAGCCGGTAGAGGCCGCCCACTGCCAGCCGCCGTTGTTGGCGCTAAAATCAAAGTCGATTAATTTTTCTGCAAAATAACGTTCACCCCAGCGCCAGTCTATCAAAAGGTCCTTAACCAAAAAGCTGGCGGCTACCATGCGTAAACGATTGTGCATGAAGCCGGTATTGTTCAACTGGCGCATCGCGGCATCCACCAGCGGATAACCGGTTTTGCCTTCGCACCAAGCCTTGAAGTAATTAGCTTGGTTGGGAAAGGGGAGTGATTCAAACTCTTGCTTGAAAGCTTTGCCAGCGGCGATGTGCGGATTGTGATGCAAAATCTGAAAGTAGAAGTCGCGCCAAATCAGCTCTGAAGCCCAAGTCTCTGCTCCTGCACCGCCGGTTTGCAAAGCGCTGCGCGCCAGATGCCTGATGGATACAGTGCCAAAGCGCAGATGTACCGATAGATAAGACACGCCTTTAACACCGGGAAAGTCACGCGCCTCCTTATAACGCTGTATGCGTTCCGTGAAGTCTGCAAATAGCCTGGCGCCGCCGCTCATACCTGTAGGCAGGCGCATTTCTGAAAGGTTGGTACGTTCAAATCCGAGAGATTGCAGGCTTGGCAGCGAGCTTGAGTCCTGATGGCTGTTTGGTTTTGCTAAATGCTGAAGGTAATGGTCAACTGGGTAAGCCCTGAGGAAAAAGTCATTGACGGTTTTGAGCCACATATTCTTATAGGGGGTAAATACACTATAAGGTTTGCCTGACATACTCAAGATCTCATCTTTTTCAAAAATCACCTGATCTTTAAAATGATGAAAAGCGATATGCGCATTTTTTAGCTTGTCTGCTACATAAGTGTCGCGTGAGATCGCAGTTGGTTCGTAATCGTGGTTGCTAAATACCGCTTCCGCTTGCAGTCGGATTGCGAGTGCGGGAATTTCATTTTTTGCATCGCCGTGCAGCACAATTAAATCGCCGCCTTTTTCTTGCAGAGCGGCCTTGAGCTCTTTTACACTTTCCCAGATAAATTCGACACGGCGGTCTTTTTTGTCGGCAAGTTCATCAAGAATTGCGGTGTCAAAAACAAACGCACAATAAACCTGCCTGGAAGATTTTAGCGCGTGGTAAAGGGCAGCGTGATCGTAATCACGCAGGTCGCGGCGAAACCAGACTAAAGATTTTGTATAACCGGATATATTTTGCATAAACTGTAGGACTCCGCTGCTTAGTCTTGCAGTTTAGCAAATAGTTTAAAAAATCCCGCCAATCAATATGATTAAGTTAACGTTCAGCAGATTTTATGGACTTAGCCTCTGGCACCATAGACATATTTTTTCTCTACGACAGGAGCCTCGTCGGTTAATGTCGAGCCAAGCAGGCCTAGTGTATTTTGCAAGTCCAGAGATAGTAATATGAGTTCCTCATCGCCCATTTCATCTACTTGCTGAAAAATTTCCTTGGCGTACTGGTTATCTCTGATTAATTTTGCGGAATTGATAGAACCTATTACTTTCCTGGCAGCAACTGAAAATTTAGATAATAGAACTAGACATTGGTTATCCATCAAACGGGCCCCTTTAATTCACTAAAAAAGTGCATTTTTTTTGTTATGAGCGAAGTTGTGGTGCATTTCACTCTTATACGCAGGCATTAATGTGCCTGGCTAATAAGTATTAGCATTTAGCATGCCAATGTATTTGCAGCCGGTTTATTCGCGGTGGTAGGGATGGTTTTGGATAACGGAATGAGCACGGTACAGTTGCTCAGTGAGCAGCACTCTGACAAACGCGTGCGGCAGGGTGAGTTTGGAAAGACCCCATAGCCAGTCAGCCTGTTGTTTTAGGCTGGCATGCAGGCCATCGGCGCCACCGATAACGATGCTAACATCACGTCCCAGGGTTTGCCAGGATTTCATTTTATCGGCCAGCTGTAATGTGGTAACTTCCTGTCCGCGCTCGTCACAGGCGACCAGGTAATCCCGGCCTGCGGCTTCCAGAATTCTTTTGGCTTCAATCAGTTGGATGTTTTCCGTGCTGTTGCCGGCGGCACGTTTTTCAGGTTTGATATCGACGATTTCTACAGTTAATTCGCGCGGCATGCGTTTGGTGAAATCAGCACAGGCGGTTTCAACCCAGACCGGCATTTTGTGACCAACGCTGATGATGCGTAACTTCAAGTTGAATTGCCTGCGTGTGAATGGCGGATGTGCTGATTAATGCTTAATCAGCACATCCGTTATGCTGGGATTTATTCTTCTGCCTTGATGTGGCTGCGGCGGCTTTCCGCCTCGCCCCATAGTTGTTCAAGGTTGTAGTAGGCGCGAGTTGCCGGCACCATGATATGCACAACGATATCATCTAGATCCACCAGTACCCACTCGCCTTCTTTTTCACCTTCGGTACCACGAATTGCAAAACCTTTTTCTTTGAGCTTTTCACGTACATTGTCTGCAACAGCTTTAGCCTGACGGCTGGAGTTGGCTGAAGCCACAATCATGTAATTGGTCATGCTGGTCAGTTTGCGTACGTCCATCACACTGATGTCAAAGCCTTTAATATCTTCAATTGCATCAACGACTGCGAGTTTCATTGCTTCCAAATCAAATTTTGGAGAAGCAGATTTTTGGGTGTCTTGTGTCATTTATGCGGCCTGTACGGGAATTGCATTGCGTTGTAATTGTATGCGGTTATGGTTATCAACATACACGAGTTGCGGACTGTAGGTTTTAAGCTCGGCTTCGTCATAGTTGGCGAAGCTGGCGATAATAATAATGTCTTGCGGGTGTGCTTTATGTGCAGCCGCGCCATTCACGGAAATAATGCCCGAGTGACGCTCAGCGCGAATGGCATAGGTCGTGAAACGCTGGCCATTGGTGACGTTGTAAATGCTGATTTGCTCGTATTCGCAAATGTTTGCTGCTTCAAGCAGCTCTTCATCGATTGCACAGCTTCCTTCGTAGTGTAACTCGGAGTGCGTAACGTGCACGCGGTGCAACTTAGATTTAAGCATGATTCTTTGCATGTGCTTAACCGTTTTTGAAAAGGGAGTGCATTATAGTCTTTTCAATCACTTAGCGCAAAAATCAATTGTTAGTGTTTGTAGCAAACTCGATATTATCGATCAGCCGTGTATTGCCGATTTTTGCTGCGGCCAGTACAACCAGTTGCGAGTCCTGTGCGGATGCCGGCAATAAAGTACGTGCCGAGCGTATCGAAACGTAATCGACCTGCCAATGATTGCCATTTAATGTCTGCGCTGCTGTTTGCTCCAGCGCAGCAAAGTCAGTATTGCCTTGTTGGATTTGGGCAACGATCTCTTTCAGGCTGGCATTCAGGCGGGCAGCATCTGATTTTTGCTGCGGCGTCAGATAGCCATTGCGTGAGCTCATCGCCAGGCCGCTGGGTTCACGTACGGTATCGCCGGCAATAATCTTGATAGGTAGATTAAACTGCCGTACTAGTTCACGAATAATAAATAGCTGTTGAAAATCTTTTTTGCCAAATACGGCAATCTGCGGCATGACGATGTTGAATAGCTTCATGACCACTGTGGCAACGCCATCAAAGTGTCCCGGCCGTGAAGCGCCGCAAAGTTCTCTGGCAATCGGCGGCGCGCTGATGATCATGCTTTGGCCAAGGTCGTTCAACTCGGCATTAAAGTCCGGGTACATCTCTTCAACATTGGGAGCGAATACAATATCAGCGCCAGCGGCATCCAGTTTTTCACAGTCAGCCTGCAGAGTGCGCGGGTAATTTGCCAGGTCTTCATTTGCGCCAAATTGCAGCGGGTTTACAAATATGCTCACAACCACACATGCGGCATGCTGCCGTGCTATTTCTACCAGATGGATATGGCCGGCATGCAGGTTGCCCATGGTGGGAACCAGAGCAACGCTGGTTTTGGATTTAAGCGCATTTGTTAATTCGGTGACGGTGTGAATGATTTGCATAAATAAGCGCGGGATCTTAAATTCGACTCAAGCTGGTGTTTTAGTAGCTGTGTTCAATGGCTGGAAATGATTTATCTTTAACTGCCTGCACATAGCTGGCAATTGCTTTTTCGATACTGCCGGCAGCAGACAGAAAATTTTTGGCAAAACGCGGTGCTTTGTAGTCGCCGGGTTTTTTGCTGGCAGCCCCAGTGTAAATGCCTAACAGGTCTTGCAGCACTAGCACTTGCCCATCGCAATCTACACCAGCGCCTATGCCGATAGTAGGTATTTGTAATTGCTCGCTGATTTGTTTGGCAAGGACCGCAGGCACCATTTCCAGCAGAACCATGCTCACGCCGGCTGCGCTCATTTGAATCGAATCGTGCAGGATTTTTTGCGCGCTTTCATCAGTTTTGCCCTGAATTTTGTAACCGCCCAGTTGTTGCACCGATTGTGGAGTAAACCCGAGGTGTGAACATACGGCGATGCCGTTTTCAACCAGATAACGAGCAGTGTTAACCATCTCTCCACCGCCTTCAATTTTTACGATATGTGCGCCGGCGTCTAGCAGCTTTTTTGCGTTTGTTAGTGCCTGGGTATGGCTGTGTTCGTAGCTGCCATAGGGCATGTCGGTAATGATCAGGGTGTCTGGAGCACCTGCCGCGACGCATCTGGTGTGGTAGATCATGTCCTGCATGGTTACTTGCAGGGTGTTCTCTGCGCCTTGCAGCACCATGCCTAGCGAGTCGCCGACCAGCAGCACATCAACGCCTGCGGCAGCAGCCACTTTTGCAAAAGTAGCGTCATAGCAGGTGAGCATGGCAATCTTGTCGCCGGATGCTGCTAATTGATCAAGAGTCTGTTTTGGCATTATTCAAAGTTGGGATTAAAAAACTCGCGCTGACCTTTAATTTGATCAATGCGGGTCAGCAGCAAATCAAACGCGCTTTTGTTTTTTAAAATATTGAGCTTCTCGTTATTAACAATCAATACCGGGGAGGCATCATAGCTGTGGAAAAATTCACTATAAGCATTCGCCAGGCGTTCGATATATTCACGCGGAATTTCCTGTTCATAACTGACACTGCGTTCTTCGATGCGCTCCATCAGTGCGTCGACCGGTGTTTGCAGGTAAATTACCAGATCCGGTTTAGGTGCCTTGATCTGTAAATGCTGGTAAATCTGGTGGTATAAAGCGTACTCTTCATCATCCAGATTCAGACGTGCAAAAATCGGGTCTTTTTCTAAAAAGAAGTCTGCAACAATCGGCTTGGCAAACATATCGCGCTGATTCAGGTCTTTAATCTGATTGGCGCGCTGGAATAAAAAGAACAACTGGGTAGGCAGTCCATAACGTTGCGCATCTTGATAAAAACGCGGCAGAAACGGATTGGTCTCGGCTTTTTCTGAAAGGTAATCTACAGGAAACTGGTCGGCCAGCATTTTCGCCAGTGTGGTTTTACCGCTGCCGATAGGTCCTTCCACAACGATGTAGGGATATTTGTTAAAAATGGTCATATGAGTGTGTGCTAGCTTAGTTTTGTAATGTCTTTGGATAAGTCTGGCGTAATCAATAGTGCTATTTTGCCATGAATAGGCATGCTTAACTGCGGCGCGATTTCAAATAATGGCAATAGCACAAATCCTCGCGTATGCATGCGCGGGTGTGGCAAGGTTAGCTGGTCACTATTGATTATCATGTTCTCATATAGCAGCAGGTCACAGTCCAGCACGCGCGGTGCGTTTATGTAGGGGCGTTCGCGGCCAGCCTCATTTTCAATATCATGTAATGCCAGCAGCAAATCCTGCGGTGATAGTTCTGTTTGAAGTTCGGCAGCTGCGTTAATGAAATCCGGCACGGGATTTTCTGTAAGTTCTGGACAGTCTACCGGTGCCGTTCTATATAAAGATGACTTTTTGACCAGTTGTGTTTTAGGTAAGTGTGCAAGTGCCGCAAAGGCTTTTTCTACCTGGATGATTGGGTTTTGTAAATTGCTGCCCAAAGCTACAAATGCCTGATGCATCATGTTGCCGCAGGAGAGTTGCCGGGTTTTTTTGGTTTTCTTTTTCTGCGTTTCTTAGGTGCGGTATCTGCCTGTAGCATGGCAATGCGTTCTTCACTATCCGCTTCCGCAAATGTAGTCCACCATTCGCCTAGCTCGGCATCTACTTCGCCTGATTCACAACGCAGTAATAAAAAGTCGTAGCCGGCACGGTAGCGAGGGTTGGTCAATAAACCAAACGGACGCTTGCCAGCGCGTTGTTCAAAGCGTGGCTGCAAGCCCCAGATTTCTTTCATGGTGGCAGTGTAGCGGTTGTGAATCGCCAGCTTTTCTGCCTGCGTGGCAATTACATCATTCATCGCCATGTGCAGCGCGGGGATAGGTGGGTTACCTTCGGCTTTATAGGTATTCCAGGCAGCCAGAACTTCGTGCCAGAGCAGTGTGGCAAATAGAAAACTCGGATTGGCAGACTTGCCGGAAAGAATACGATCATCGGTATTTTTCATTGCCAGCATGACAAAGCGCTCACCAAGCGGCTGTTCCAGTACCACATCCAGCATCGGCAACAAGCCGTGGTGTAAATGTTGTTTACGTAATGCGCTGATGCTTTCTATGGCATGGCCGGAAAGAAACAGTTTCAGCATTTCGTCAAACAGGCGGCTGGGTGGCACATCCTCAAGCAGCTTTGCCATTTTTGCGATTGGTGCTTTGGTGGCCGGGTCTATGCTAAGGCCTAGTTTGGCAGATAACCGTACTACGCGCAGCATGCGCACCGGGTCTTCTGCATAGCGTGTTTCCGCTTTGCCTATGATACGCAACACCCCGGCCTGAATATCGGCAAAGCCATGGTGAAAGTCCAGCACTTCCTGGCTGGTAGGGTCGTAATACAATGCATTGGCAGTAAAGTCGCGGCGCGTTGCATCTTCTTCCAGGCTGCCAAATACGTTGTCGCGCGTGATGCGGCCGCTTTCATTGGTGTGAGCATCTCCCTCAGATTGGTGATGGCCGCGAAAGGTAGAGACTTCAATGGTCTCATCGCCAAATAGCACATGTACCAGGCGAAATCTGCGCCCAATAATACGCGAGCGCCTGAAAATTCGGTTGACCTCTTCCGGGGTGGCGTTGGTTGCCACATCAAAATCTTTGGGGTTGCGATTCAGCAGCAGATCGCGCACAGCGCCGCCTACAATATAAGCTTCAAAGCCTGCTTTTTGCAGGCCGTCTATGGTTCGGGTTGCAGCGCTGCTTAACAGCGTTCTGTCTATCTGGTGTTTTTTGAACGGGATGATCTCCGCTTTATCTCTATTGCTCTGGATTTTTTTATTCGGTTTTTTGGTGCCGATTATCGGGCGAGCTGATTTTGAATGCTGCCTAAAGTTGTCGGGTGTGATGTGTGCTGGCTTGGCGTGCTCAGTTTTCTTGTTTCTGGGCTTAAAGATTTTATCTAGCAGTTTTTTAATCATGAGAAATTATAGCTTAAATTTAATTATGAACTTAAGTTCCGCACGCAACAAAACATTCCGCCACTTTGCTATTTTGCCGAGTGATCCCACAATACATCGCTGACACCCGCTTGCTTATTGATAATACGGCACATTACAAACAGCAGGTCAGATAAACGGTTCAGATATTTTCTTGAAGTTTCCGTTACATTTTCCGAGTGATGAAGCTGCATGAGCTCACGTTCTGCGCGGCGGCACACGGTGCGTGCCAGATGGCAGTAGGCGGCAGCCTTGGTACCGCCAGGCAGAATGAATTCCTTTAACGGCGACAATTCTGCGTTAAGGCTGTCGATGGCTTGTTCCAGGTCGTCGATCCGCGCCTGTTTCAAAAGCACATAACCCGGGATGGACAGTTCGCCACCGATGTTGAACAGGTCGTGCTGGATCTGCGTCAGGGGTTTGCTGATTACCTCCGAAATGTTTTCAGTCAGGATCAGCCCGATCACCGAGTTGAGCTCATCTACATCCCCCATCGCATTGACGCGCGGACTATCCTTGTTGATGCGGCTGCCATCGCCCAGTCCTGTAGTGCCGTCGTCGCCGGTTCTTGTGTAAATCTTGCTTAATCTGTTGCCCATAAACTTACCTAAATTAAATCCTTTATAATCCAGCTATTGTAACTGATGATGCTTTGTAATGACTGACCAACCTATATCGTTAGAAATTAAAAATGTCCCGATCAGGCCTGCTGTTTCAGCAGATGCCCCGATCGGTGTGTTTGATTCCGGTGTTGGTGGCATTTCAGTATTGCAGCATATTCATGCTTTGCTGCCGCACGAGCAATTGCTTTATGTGGCAGATAGCCAATATGCACCTTATGGCAGCAAAACCCCTGAAGAAATTCAATCCCGATGTTTTGCAATTGCCGATTTTTTAATTGAAAAAGGCGTAAAAGCTATTGTCGTAGCCTGCAACACCGCCACCGCAGCAGCCATAGACCTGATGCGTGCCAGATATGCATTGCCGATTATCGGCATGGAGCCCGCCGTAAAGCCTGCCGCAGAAGCTTCCAGGAATGGCGTGATAGGCGTTCTGGCAACTGTAGGTACGCTGAAAAGCGCACAATTCGCAGGCCTGCTCGAAAGTTACGGGCGTAACGTAAAAGTGGTCACGCAGGGCTGTGTGGGATTGGTCGAGTGCATTGAGCGCGGCGAATTGAATGGCGCTGTTACGCGCAAATTACTTGAGCAGTATTGTCAGCCATTGTTGGACGAAGGTGCAGATACGATTGTTCTGGGCTGTACGCATTACCCTTTTGTAAAGCCGCTTATCAGGCAGATCGTTGGTGATGGTGTGACTTTGATTGATACCGGCGCCGCAGTAGCGATGCATTTGCAAACACGATTAGCAGCACTGTATTTGCTTACTCAGCAACATCGGGCTGGTACCGTTAAATTCTGGACCAACAACCAAGCTACAGATGCAAAGCAGGTAATTGAAGCGCTGTGGGGCAGGGGTGCTGAAGTGGAATTTTTTTGAGCTGACTGTTTTTAGTTTTATTCAGAAAGCTCTTTGGCAATCACTGGTGGCAGTTGTTTGGGTGACTTGATACGCAACTGTTTATTTACATTAAAGCGTCCGAATACCACAGTAATATCTTTGGTTGAAACACCGAACTCTTCCGCAAGGAATTTGACCATATGATCAGTGGCTTTGCCGCCAACTGGTGCAGCGGTGACGCTAATCTTGAGTTGCTTGCCCTTGGGTTTGCCAATAGCATCTTTTTTGGCGCTGGGTGTACCGAGAACATTAAGCACCAGTGTGTCACCCTCCCAGCCACAGAAAGAAGTGAGTTTGGTTTCCTTAGAGCTTGTTTCGGTTTCAGCTTCCGGCTTTGATTTGTTCTTTTTCACTACTGATCAGTGATGGCCTACCACTTCACCTTCTTTTAATTTGTATTTTGTGCCGCAGTAGGGGCAGGCTGCATGGCCTGTCTCTGCGATGTCTAGAAACACACGCGGATGTGATGCCCAGAGTGCAACTTCTTTAGTAGGGCAGTGCAGCGGAAGGTCTTTTGCGGTAACTTCGATTTCTGTAGTGCTGGACATTTCTTGAACTTTCCTTAAATCGCCATTCCTGACCTGCAGGAATGGCGTATGTGACTTATACCAGTGTTAACCAGTCCGCATGTTTGGCTGATCTGCCATGCACTACATCAAAGTACAGTTTTTGTAGCTGTTTAGTGATCGGGCCGGCAGTGCCTTCACCGATGTTGCGGCGATCCAGTTCGCGGATAGGTGTTACTTCTGCTGCGGTACCAGTAAAGAAAGCTTCGTCCGCGCCATATACTTCATCACGGGTGATGCGTTTTTCAATTACTGGAATGCCTAATTCGCCCGCCAGTTGTACGATGGTGTCGCGCGTGATGCCTTCCAGCGCGGCTGTCAGGTCTGGCGTATATAGTTTGCCATTGCGAACGATAAATACGTTTTCGCCGGAACCTTCTGCAACAAAGCCATCTACATCAAGCAGCAGTGCTTCATCGTAGCCATCATTGTGCGCTTCCTGGTGAGCCAGAATGCTGTTCATGTAGTTGCCGTTGGCTTTGGCTTTACACATGGTTATGTTCACGTGATGACGCGAGAATGATGAGGTTTTAACGCGAATGCCGTGGTCCAGCGCTTCCTGACCCATGTATGCGCCCCATTTCCATGCGGCAACAATCACGTGGGTTGACAGTGTCTTGGCAGAGATACCCATGGCTTCAGCACCGTAGAACGCCATTGGGCGCAGGTAGGCTGATTCGAGGTTGTTATCGCGTACCGCTGCCAGCTGTGCCGCTGCGATTTCTTCCTTGCTGTAAGGCATCTTCATGCCCAGAATGTGGGCAGAACGGAACAAGCGGTCGGTGTGTTCTTTCAAACGGAAGATAGCAGTGCCCTTGTCGGTTTTGTATGCGCGCACGCCTTCAAAAACGCCCATGCCGTAGTGCAGGGTGTGTGTTAAAACGTGGGTAGTGGCATCACGCCAGTTTACCATTTCTCCGTCATACCAAATTACGCCGTCGCGGTCTGCCATACCGCCAGAAGTTACTGCAGGGTTCGCCATGCTATATCCTTAAATGCTTGAAATAATGCAAAAACATTATTGTAAACGACAGCGAGTTGTCTTTGCAGCAATTTATGCCGATTACCGACATTTTTTTATTGCAAGGTATTGAATTTATTGTGCATGATAGAATCATTGCAATTACATTCATTAAGTAAAGCTGAAGATGAAAACCAAATATTATTTGATCATGCTGCTGATGTTAGTGCTGGCAGCGTGCAAACCGGCTAATCAGCAAAACCAATTCTCCGCGACTGATATAACCGGTGCTGACTTTGCGCAGACCCTCAATTTAACCGATCACACCGGTAAACCCCGCTCATTGACAGATTTTAAAGGAAAAGTGGTGGCAGTGTTTTTTGGCTATACGCATTGCCCGGATGTGTGCCCGACGACAATGGCAGATTTGAAGCAAACCATGAAGTTACTGGGCGCGCAGGCAGATGAGTTGCAGGTTTTGTTTGTCACCCTGGACCCGGAGCGCGATACGCAGGAAGTGTTGGCGCAGTATGTGCCAAGTTTTGATAAACGGTTTATCGGCTTATTCGGCACTCGAGAGCAGACCACCAAGGCAACGGCCGATTTCAAGATTTTTGCGTCCAGGGTGGAAAATAGCGGTAGAAGTGGTTACACCATAGATCACAGTGCCGGAGTTTATATATACGACAAGGCCGGAAAGATCAGGCTGTACGTGGATTATGGAGCCAAACCCAAAGCTATTGCGAGTGATATAAGTAAATTGCTTTAGGGCGAAAAGTGCTTATATATCTTTATTGATGCAATGGTTGTTTGTAGCCTCAACATAAATTGCATCAATTGTATTGTCATCTATAGAAGGTGAAGCGAGTCTGTCTCTCAGGGATTTGCAGTTGGCGTTGTCGATAATTTGTTCAGACATGAGCTCTGCTTTTTTAAGCGGGGCGGACAAAGGCTCCTGTTTAGAGCAGGCACAGCAGAGAATAACAAACAGCGTAATGGCAAGTTTTTGCATAGATGGGATTATACGCATTATTGTTACATCACATGCAGCTTGGGTGACCAGGCCTTGAGTTCTTTTTCAGCAGCTTTGTAATCCGGGTAGATGCTGGCGACCACCGCCCAGAATCTGGCCGAGTGGTTCATTTCCTTGAGATGTGCCAGTTCGTGGCAAATCACGTAATTGATCAGGTGCGGTGGCGCCTGCAGCAGGCGCCAATTGAGGCGAATCTCTTGTTTTGAGTTGCAGCTGCCCCAGCGTGTACGGGCGCTTGACAGCAGCAGTTTTGGCAATGTTACGCCCAGTTTCGCTGAAAATATTTCCAGACGCCTGGCAAAATCAGTCATTGCCTGTTTCTTGTACCATTGCAGCACCTTGCGGGCGACGGCCGGTGCTTCGTCATGGTTGGGCATTGCCAGTTCCAGTAGTCCGGGTTGATGGCTCACTGCCCGTGAGCGCTCATCCTGTCTCACCGACAGGGTGACTGTGTTGCCTAGCAGCAACAGTTGTTCGCCATCCTGCCATTGCAGTGCGGGGATTTTATTTTCATTACGTGCGCTGAGTTTTTTCAAGATCCAGTCCGCCTTCTGCGCGATCAGGCTTTCCAGCAGTGATTGTGCAAGGCGTTTTGGAGCGTGTACCACCAGACCTTCTGCCGTGATTTTCAAGCCTACGGTACGGCGTTGGCGGCGTTCCAATTGATAGTGCAGTTGCTCGCCGGATGGCAGCGTCAGCGTGTGGCTCATGCGTCGAGTGCAGCCATTTCGGATTCAATCCACTGTTCAACCTGCTGGTTCAAAACATCGGCTTTTAAGCCGGCGGTCTGGATTGGCTTGCCGATATGGATGTGAATCACCCCCGGTTTCTTGATGAATGAGTTTTTGGCCCAGTAGCTGCCGGCGTTGTGCGCAACGGGAACTACCTGCGTCTGGGTGTGGGTGGCGAGCCATGCGCCGCCGATCTGGTATTTGCCTTTTTCGCCCGGAGCTTTGCGGGTGCCTTCGGGGAAGATCACAACCCACAAACCTTTTTTAAGTCTTGCTGCGCCTTTGGTGACGAGTTTTTTTAGTGCCTCACGGCCGGCGCTGCGGTCAATCGCGATCGGGGATGACATCGCTAGCCCCCAGCCGAATATCGGAATCCACAGCAATTCACGTTTCAGTACATAAACCTGGGTGGGGAAAATAGCCTGAAAAGCCAGCGTCTCCCAAGCTGATTGGTGTTTGCTCAAAATGATGCTGGGTGTATTTGGCAGGTTTTCTAGCCCGGTCACTTCATGGCGGATATTGCAGGTGATGCGCAGCCACCAGATCATGCTGCGTGCCCAGCCGGAAATCAGCACGTTGCGAGTGACCGGGTTGAGCGGCAATGCAATAAATGCAACCAGCGTGAATATGGGCGCGGTGATCACCTGGCCCAGAAAAAATAAAACAGAACGCAGAAATAGCATATAAATTTAATTATCAGCTGAAATGATGTACTGCACGGCCTCACTCAGGTCTGCGCAGACGGTAATGGGTTCCGGCAGGTTGCCGCCAGCTAGCGTATCTTCACCTTTGCCGGTGCGTACCAGAATCGTACGGCAGCCGGAATTGTAAAAAGCCTGTATGTCACGCAGGGCATCGCCAACGGCAAACACACGGTCGAGCTCTACCGAAAAGCGCTTGGCGATTTCCTTTATCATGCCGGTTTTGGGCTTGCGGCAATCGCAGTTGTCATCGGCTGAGTGCGGGCAATAGAACACGGCATCGATACGCCCGCCTACAGCTGCCAGCTCACGGTGCATCTTGTCGTGTATGCTGTTGAGCGTGGCCATATCGAACAGGCCGCGGCTGACGCCGGACTGGTTGGTTGCGATCGCCACCCGGTAGCCGGATTGGTTAAGCAGGGCGATGGCTTCCAGACTGCCGGGAATCGGAAGCCACTCGTTGGGGTTTTTGATGAAATTGGCGGAATCCTGATTGATAACGCCATCTCTATCTAATATCACTAATTTCATAGCCCCACCAGTTTCATCATTAGCGTGCCGATCAGCCTGCTAGTTTAGATAAATCCGCTACACGGTTCATGGCTTGATGCAGTGTCGCCAGCAGGCCTAAGCGGTTTGCTCTTAGCGCTAGGTCATCTGCATTCACCATTACATTGTCAAAGAAATCATCCACAGGCGACTTGAGTACAGCCAGTGCTTTCAGTGATGCCGTGTAATCGCCGCTTTCAAACAGTTCGTCTGCTTGCGGTTTTACGGTACCAAGTGCTGTATTGAGCGCTATCTCGGCAGGTTCTTGCAGCAGGCTGGTGTTTACTTCAGCCTTAACTTCGCCTTCAACTTTTTTCAGGATGTTGCTGACGCGTTTGTTGGCAGCCGCTAACGCAGGTGCTTCCGCAAGCTCGGCAAAAGTGCGTACTGCAGTCAGGCGCTGCGGTATCTCGCTCAGTAATGTCGGTTCCAGTGACAGCACTGCATCCACTTCCTGCGGTGTTGCGCCGTTCTCGCGCAGGTTCACACTCAGGCGGTCAAAGCAGAATTCCTTGATGGCTTGCACGGTTGCTGCGCTATCGGCAGGCTGATTATCAAATGCAGACAGCACGTCTTGAATCAGCTGCTCGAATGGTAGTGGCAATTTGTTTTCGATCAGCATGCGGATAATGCCCAGTGCCTGTCTTCTTAGCGCAAACGGGTCTTTGTCACCGGTCGGTTTTTCACCTATGCTGAACAGGCCAACCAGCGTTTCCAGTTTGTCCGCCAGTGCTACGGTGATGCCTACGGCATTGCGTGGCAGGTCGTCACCGGCAAAGCGCGGTTTGTAATGGTCTTCAATCGCAAACGCCACGTCGTTATCCAGGCCTTCATGCTGGGCATAGTAGCGGCCCATAATGCCTTGCAGCTCCGGAAACTCGCCTACCATATCGGTGATCAGATCGGTTTTTGCCAGCTGTGCAGCCAGGCCTGCTTTTGTAGCCAGATCGGCACCGCCAATTTTATTGCCGATCGCAATTGCAATGGCACCTACACGTTCGGTACGCTGACCTTGTGAGCCGAGCTTATTGTGGTAAACCACTTTTTCCAGGCTGGTGATGCGTGATTCCAGTGTCTTTTTACGATCCTGGTCAAAGAAGAATTTGGCATCAGCCAAGCGCGGGCGTACCACACGCTCATTGCCGCCAATCACTGCACTTGGGTCAGCCGGATTGATGTTGGAAACGATCAGGAACTTGTTGGTGAGCTTACCGTTACTGTCTAAAAGCGGAAAGTATTTCTGGTTCGCCTTCATGGTCAGAATCAGGCATTCCTGCGGCACTTCTAAATAAACCTCTTCAAACTGACCCAGCAATACATTCGGGCGTTCTACCAGCGCTGTCACTTCATCGAGCAGCGCGTCATCTTCAATCGGTTTCAGGTTCTGTTTCGCAGCCGCAGTGCTTAATTGGCGCTCAATCTCGGCGCGACGCTCGGCAAAGCTGGCAATCACCGCACCTTCGGTTTTGAGCTGCTCGGCATAGCTGTCTGCATCCTTGATGGTCACTGCCGGGTTCGCTGCCTCAAAGCGGTGACCCTGCGTGGTGTTACCCGCATTTAGGCCTAGTGCGCTGATTGCAACCACATCGCTGCCGTGCAAGGCCAGCAGGCTATGCGCAGGGCGAACGAAATTGACGCTGCTCCAGCCATCGGCCAACTGGTAGCTCATGACTTTTGGAATCGGCAGTTTCTGAATCGCTTCTTCTAGCGCTTTTTGCAAGCCTTCATTCAGTGCCGCGCCTTTTTGCGTTACATCCAGAAATAGTGCTTCGTTCTTGCCGTCCATCTGTTTAGTCAACTGCGCTACCGCTGACTCATCCAAGCCCATGCCATTCAGGCGCTTGATCAGGGCTGGTGTTGCATTGCCGCTCGCATCCAGGCCTACACTTACCGGCATCAGTTTTTGCGAGATTTGTTTGTCGGCAGCTCGTGCTGCAACTGCCGTCACGTGCACAGCCAAACGGCGTGGTGACGCAAACGAAGTGGTCACTGAATTTTCAGCAGTCAGGCCTTGTGCTTTCAAGCTGTCAAACAGTGTGCCACTGAAAGACTCACCCAGTTTTTTCAGGGCTTTTGGCGGCAGTTCTTCTACGAATAGTTCTACTAATAAATTTTTTTGCGACATTTTTAAGCAGCCTTCTTATCTTTTTCTAGCCTAGCCAGTACTTCATCAGCCCAGTCTTTAGGTGCCATCGGGAAGCCGAGGCGGGCGCGGCTGTCCAGGTAGCTGGCCGCCACAGAGCGCGCCAGATTGCGGATGCGGCCGATGTAGCCAGCACGTTCGGTGACGGAGATCGCGCCACGGGCATCCAGCAGGTTGAAGGTATGGGCGGCTTTTAATACCTGTTCATAGGCAGGAAGCGCCAGCTGGCTATCCATCAGGTGCTTGGCCTGTTTTTCATAGGCGTTGAAAGCCGTGAACAGGAAATCGGCATCAGAATGCTCAAAGTTGTAGGCGCTTTGTTCCTGCTCGTTCTGCAGGTAAACGTCGCCGTAGCTCAGACCTTCAGTCCAGGTCAGGTTGTAAACGTTGTCCACGCCTTGCAGGTACATGGCGAGGCGCTCCAGGCCATAGGTGATTTCGCCGGTAATCGGTTTGCAGTCAATGCCGCCTACCTGCTGGAAATAGGTGAACTGTGTCACCTCCATGCCGTTAAGCCAGACTTCCCAGCCCAAGCCCCATGCGCCCAGTGTCGGGTTTTCCCAGTCATCTTCCACAAAGCGGATGTCATTCTTTTTCAGGTCAAAACCAAGCGCTTCCAGCGAGCCCAAGTACAGTTCCAGAATGTCAGCCGGTGCCGGTTTCAGCACCACTTGAAACTGGTAGTAGTGTTGCAGGCGGTTAGGGTTTTCGCCATAGCGGCCGTCTTTCGGGCGGCGGCTTGGTTGCACGTAGGCAGCTTTCCATGGCTCAGGGCCTAAAGAACGCAGGAATGTAGCAGTGTGAGAAGTGCCTGCGCCGACTTCCATGTCGTAAGGCTGCAGCAAGGCGCAGCCTTTATCGCTCCAGTATTTTTGCAGGGTGAGAATGATCTCTTGAAATGTTAAAGCCATGATTTGTTGGTTGATGTTGGCAAAAAATGCAATTTTACTTTGTTTTTTGCTCTGGCAATAGGTTTACTTGTGAACAGTGACTACTTGCGAACAGCACGATTGCGTCGCCACAACCAAAGCATGGTGATCAAGCTGAATATTACAAACGGCCAGTTGCCCCAGCGCACATATGGGGTGGCACCAGTGTGGCCTTGCACTGTGCCATCTAGCGTGGTCTGCACAAAATGCGGTGCATGGGCGACAACATGGCCTTTGGTATCAATAATCGCCGTGGCGCCGGTGTTGGTGGCGCGCAGCATCATGCGGCCAGTCTCCAGCGCGCGTGCCTGCGAGAACTGCATGTGCTGGTCTGCGGCGTAGGAGTTGCCGTACCAGGCATCATTGCTCACATTCACCAGCAGCGTAGCGGCTGGCAGCTGGCGGATGATCTCTTCGCCGAATACGTCTTCGTAGCAGATATTGACGGCCACTTGCTGGCCGGCAACCGGCATCGGCTGCTGGTGTATGCCGCCGCGTGACAGGTCGCTCAGCGGCATATTCAGCCAGTCACGGTAGATCCAGCCAAACACCTGCTTGAAGGGGATGAACTCACCAAACGGTACCAGGTGCGATTTGCGATAAACCGCTGTCTCAGCGCTGCCGTAGCTTAAAACACTGTTGAAATATTCGCCGTTCTCGCGCTCGACCATGCCTACCAGAATATCGCCCTTGTTGTTAATGGCATGCTGTTTGAGGCGGCTAATCATCTCTGGTGGTATGTTGCTGGATAACACTGGCATTGCGGTCTCCGGCATCACGATAAGTTTGGCAGCGCTTTGCTCAGCCATGCCAAGGTATTTATTCAGAGTATGCTCGGCTATTTCCGGCGCCCATTTGATGGTTTGGTCAACATTGCCTTGCAGCAGGCTGACGCTTAGCGGCTCTCCATGCGGGGTCGACCATGCAACCAGTTTCAGCAAGCCGCCGCCGCTGGTGATAATCAGCAGTGCGATGAGTGTTCCGCGCCGGCAGGCAGGCATCAGGTTTTTGGTGAAAAAGCCGCAGCTGAGGCTGGCAACAAGTACGGTGATGAAAGAGGTGCCGTAGATGCCCAGTATTGGCACATAACCCGCCAGCGGGCTTTGCGGCAGCTGGCTGTAGCCTATAGTCAGCCAGGGGAATCCGGTAAAGATCCAGCTCCTGACCCAGTCTGCCAGAGCCCAGAATACCGGTACTGCAATCAGGAATGCGTGTTTCTGGTTGGCGGAAATGCGTTTGCTCAGCGCGCCCACTGCGGCAGGGAACAAAGACAGGAATGCAGCGAGCAGGAATGTGGATAAGCCCGCCATAAAGCCGGGCATGCCGCCAAAGGTGTGCAGGCTGATATAGATCCAGTAGATGCCGGCGCCAAATAAGCCCAGGCCGTACATGAACCCAGCAAAGGCAGCTTGTTTTGCTGTAGTGCAATCACGCCACAGGCAAATCAGGCCGATGATTGACAGTATGCTGATGGGGTAAAAATAGAACGGGGCGAAACCGAGTACGCACAGAGCGCCTAATGCGAGTGGCAGGGCTGTTTTAATTAGCGGATTTTTTATCAATAGCAGCATGGCCGGGATTGTAGCTTGATATAGTACTTTCTAACAAAAATTAACATCGGCAAGCCTCAAATAGAGATTGTTGCATTGACACCAGTTGCGCTTAGCTCCAATATTAGTTTGTCTGTGACCAGTATTTAATTCGTATAATTAATTTTAAAAAAGAAAGGTTTCTTATGAGTATTGCATCAGAATTTAAAGCATTTGCCCTGCGCGGCAACGTGATGGATTTGGCGGTTGGTGTCATCATCGGTGCGGCATTCGGCAAGATTGTCGATTCGCTGGTGGGCGACATTATCATGCCACTGATTGGCAAGGTGATTGGCAGTGTGGATTTCAGCAATATGTTCCTGGCGCTGGCGCCGATCCCAGAAGGCAATGCCGGTACTTATGCGGCATTGAAAGCTGCTGGAGTGCCCATGCTGGCGTACGGTAATTTTTTAACTATCGTGATCAACTTCATCATTCTGGCTTTTGTAATTTTTATGCTGGTAAAACAGATGAATAGACTTAAGAAAGCAGAGCCTGCTCCGCCAGTTGCACCAACGCCTGAAGATGTTCTGCTGTTGCGCGAAATACGGGATGCACTGAAGAAATAATGAAACAGATTAATCATCAGATCAATCATCGAATCAATAAATCAGATTAATAAAAAAGGGCCTCAAAGGCCCTTTTTTATTTGTATTGAGTTTTGCTAATTACTTGGCAGGAATCTGGTATTGCTGGCCAGCTCCAGGGCCTTCGGCGCCGTCGTTATTCATGAATGCAACCATCACGACCTTGTCATCAATGAAATCCAGCTCGGTGGTTTCATAATAGCTGCCTTCGGCATCGGTATTGATGTAGTGATATTGCCAGATTGAAGCTACCACCTTACCTGTAGACTTAACTTTTACATCGTCTGTCTGTGCTGGCTCGCCGAACTGAGCGATGATTTGTTCTTTGCTGAACTTGTTAATCGAGTTCACAAAGTCTTTCTCAAGAGTTGGAATATTACCGTTAGTGATGCTGGTCGATTCTTCCGCTACTGCAGCTTGTATGAAACAGGCTTGCAGAATGGCTAGACAGCAGTAGGCTAAATATTTCATTACAGGCTCCAATGCGGTTTATAAAAAGATATAAATGTTTGAATTTATTACTTTCTATGAGCGCATGGGTAACTATTTAGTTCCAACTTTTTTGGCGGGTGCTGAAAGCGAATTACCGCTGCCTGATATGAGTATTATTCCTTATCTTCAGCGGATGCCTCTGGTAACAATTCTACCAGCATGCTGTGCAGACGGCGGCTATCTGCGCGCAACACTTTTACATGCAGGCCGCTAAAAGTAACTTCGTCGTTGCGTTTTGGTAAATGACCGAATTTACTTACCACCAGACCGCCAATAGTAGAAAATTCTTCATCACTAAAAGCAGTGCCCACAATTTCGTTAAAGTCGGCGATTTCAGTGAGTGCCTTAACACGGTACTGGCCATCTGCATTCTGGATGATGTTATCTTCATCTTCGTCGTAGTCGTATTCATCTTCAATATCGCCTACGATCTGTTCCAGCACGTCTTCAATGGTCACCATGCCGGCAACGCCGCCGTATTCATCAACCACAATCGCGATATGGTTGCGATTGCTGCGAAACTCTTTCAGCAGCACGTTCAGGCGTTTGGCTTCGGGAATAAACACGGCAGGCCTCAGCATGTCACGTACTTCAAACTCTTCGCCTGCGTAGTAACGCAGCAGGTCTTTTGCCAGCAGAATGCCGATCACATCATTTTTATTGTCTTCAATAACAGGAAAGCGCGAGTGTGCGGTTTCGATGACATGGGGGATGAATACTTCAGGAGGGTCGGTGATGTCGATGACATCCATCTGCGAACGCGGAATCATGATGTCGCGCACTTGCATTTCACTGACTTGCAGCACGCCTTCAATCATGGCGAGTGAGTCGGCATCCATCAGATTGTGCTCGTAGGCGCTGTGCAGCAGCTCTACAAGCTGTTCGCGATCTTCGGGTTCGCGTAGTAAAAAGTGACTTAGGCGTTCCAACAAGCTTGGCTTGTTAGTTAATTTAGAGTTACTGGGTTTTTCCGAGTCGGCGGCCATTTAGGCACCCTCTGTAATGAGATAAGGCGAAGCATACCCTAATTTTGTGACAATTGCAGTCTCCAACCCTTCCATCAGCTCGGCTTGCGCATCGGTTTCATGGTCGTAGCCGTGCAGATGCAGTATGCCGTGCACGGTTAAATGCGCGTAGTGGGCTAGTAAGTCCTTATGTTGTTCCTTGGCTTCCTTTGCCACAACCGGCGCGCAGATGATGATGTCGCCCATCAGGTACGGCTCTTCTGTGAGCGGGAAAGTGAGTACATTGGTGGCGTAATCCTTGCCGCGGTAGGTGCGGTTAAGTTCACGGCCTTCGGCTTCGTCCACAATGCGGATCGTCACTTCGGTATCTACGCGCAGTGCTGCCTTGGCCCATTTGCGGAACTGGCTGGGCGTTGGCAGGTGTTGCTCTTCACTGGCAAACTGGATGCTGGCGTGTAGTTTTGGCATAGGCTTTATTGGTCTGTCCTTGATTGCAGGTCAGAGCCGTCGGTATACGGAAAACGCACATGTCCGTAACGCACGATCAGAATGGATATGGCAATCAGCAGGATAGAACCTGAAAGGGCGAACATGGTCATCGCATCCAGCTCTTTGATGTCCAGCACCAGGAAACGCGCCAGGGCGATGATGCCGATATAGAGCGGATACCTGACCGGCAGGGTGCCTGCACTCAGGTAGTGGTTGAGCATGGTCATCACTTCCAGATAGAGGAACAGCAGCAGAATGTCGCCAACGGTAATTGTGCGCGCTTGCCAGATATGGCCTACTGCCTGAAATACCGCAAACACGGTTGCCAGCCCGATAATGATAAGCACGGCCTGCTCGACTATACCCAGAATGCGCTGCATCAGTTTGCTGAATTTGAATCTTTCAGGTGACATTTTTAGTCCTAAATGAAATTAAATACCGAATTAAAATATTGGTTTTTTAAAAATATTAGTCTTTGTGGTTCTGCTCATAGGCTTCATAAGCATTCACGATTTTTTGCACCAGCGGGTGGCGTACCACATCGCCCGATAAAAAGTGCGTCATGGCGATGCCTTTAATGTCCTTTAATACTTTCTGCGCTTCTACCAGACCGCTCTTCTGGTGACGCTGCAAGTCAATCTGCGTCACGTCGCCGGTAATCACGGCCTTGGTACCGAAACCAATGCGGGTCAGGAACATTTTCATCTGTTCCGGCGTGGTGTTCTGCGCTTCGTCCAGAATGATGAAGCTCTGGTTCAATGTGCGGCCGCGCATGTAAGCCAGTGGCGCCACTTCGATCGCACCACGTTCAAACATTTTATTCACGGTATCATAACCTGCCAAGTCGTATAGCGCATCATACAAGGGGCGCAGATACGGGTCTACTTTCTGGTTCAGGTCGCCAGGTAAAAAGCCCAGGCGCTCGCCGGCTTCAACCGCCGGGCGTACCAGCACGATTCTTTTTACGCGGTCACGCGTCATGGCATCTACCGCGCTGGCAACAGCCAGATAGGTTTTGCCGGTACCGGCGGGGCCAATGCCAAAGGTGATGTCATGCTCCTGAATCTGTTGCAGGTATGCCACTTGCCTTGGTGTGCGGCCGTGCAGATCGCCGCGGCGCGTCATCAGCACCGGCATGGCAGTCGAGGTCACGTCCTCGGGTTTCAGTTTGTCGATCTCGACCAGCCCCAGCTGAATATCTTCCAACTCAATCGGTTTTTTGGCGCGTATATAAAAATTCTCGATCAGCTGTGCCGCAAGGCGCGTATTGTCCTGCTTGCCGCTGATGCTGAATGTGCCGCCACGGCGGTTGATGTTGACTTCAAGCGCGGTCTCGATCTGCTTGATGTTTTCATCCAGCGCGCCGCACAGGTTGGCAAGGCGGGCGTTGTCTTCGGGTTGTAGTGTAAATTCCATCATGAATACCTTAAATTATTTCGCGGGTTTCTATTTCCCCAGCCAGGCGTCTGGGGTTTGAAACATCAGTGATTTTTACATTCACAAACTGATGAGTCAGGCTGGCGTCACCGGCAATATCCACCACGCGGCCGTTATCGGTTTTGCCTGCCAGCAGCGAGTCGTCCTTCCATGATGGGCCTTCGATCAGCACGCGCTGCACTGTACCCAGCATGGCTTCGGAAATGGCTTTGGCCTGTGCTTCGTTAATTGCCTGCAGCCGGTTTAACCGTTCCAGCTTTACCTGTTCAGGCGTGTCATCGCTCAAAAACGAGGCGGGCGTTCCCGGGCGCGGGCTGTACAGAAAGCTGAAACTCGCGTCAAAGCCGACATCGGTCATCAGTTTAACCGTTGCTTCAAAGTCCGCTTCGGTCTCACCGGGAAAGCCGACAATAAAGTCCGAGGTGAAGGTCAGGCTCGGGTTAGCCGCGCGCAGCTTGCGGATGATGGATTTATACTGCAGCGCAGTGTAGTTGCGCTTCATCGCCATCAGTATGCGGTCGCTGCCGGCCTGCACCGGTAAATGCAATTGTGCCGCCAGTTTGGGCACGTTGGCAAAGCAGGCGATCAGGCGCTCGTTCATTTCATTGGGGTGGCTGGTGGTGAAGCGGATGCGCTCAATCTGCGGAATTTCGGCAATTGTTTCGATCAGCATGGCGAGATCTGCTTCCACGCCTTCATATTCAGTGCGGTAAGCGTTCACGTTTTGGCCAAGCAGCGTGATTTCCTTGATGCCTTGCTCCGCCAGTTGCACGGCCTCGGTCAAGATGTCTGCAAATGGGCGTGACACTTCTTCGCCGCGGGTGTAGGGCACTACGCAAAAGCTGCAGTATTTGCTGCAACCTTCCATGATGCTCAGGAATGCGGAAGCACCTTCCACACGTGGCGGTGGCAGGTGGTCGAATTTCTCGATTTCAGGGAAGCTGACGTCTACCTGCGACGTGTGGCTTTCCTGGCTGGTTTTGATCATGTCGGGCAGGCGGTGCAGCGTCTGCGGGCCGAATACGATATCCACATACGGCGCGCGTTTAATGATGTTGTCGCCTTCCTGCGAGGCCACGCAGCCGCCCACGCCGATAACTAGATTCGGATTCTTTTCCTTGAGCGGGATAAAACGGCCTAGGTGACTATAGACTTTGTCTTCGGCCTTTTCTCGCACCGAGCAGGTGTTGAGCAGAATCACATCGGCATCTTCCGGCGTCTGTGTTTCCACCATGCCGTCAGAAGAAGACAGCATATCAGCCATGCGTGATGAGTCGTACTCATTCATCTGGCAGCCAAATGTTTTGATGAATACTTTTTTAGGGGCGGATTTTTTGGGAGAGTTCAAAATCTAAAGTCTGGATATTAAAGGGTAATTTTAGCGCATTTACGCATTTGTCTCACGCAAACTCGCAGGCTGCGAGTTAAAATAACTGCACATTTCATTTTCGTTTTTCATCATATGCAGGCACTACCCATTTTTTTCAATATCAGTAACCGTTTATGTGTCGTAATAGGCGGTGGGGATGTGGCTTTGCGCAAAGTGACCATGTTGCTGAAAGCTGATGGCAAGGTCAGGGTGATAACTCCTGAAATCTGCGCAGACTTGGCCAGCATGGTTAATGGAGGCAAGATTGAATGGCATCAGGCAAATTACCATGCTGATCAATTGCAAGGTGCCTGCATGGTGGTTGCTGCGACGGATGATGAGGCCGTGAATGCAGCGGTTTCACGCGACGCGAAAGCACTTAATTTCCCGGTCAATGTGGTGGATGCGCCGGATTTATGTACTTTCACCATGGGCTCTATTATTGACCGCAGCCCGGTAGTGATTGCCGTGTCGAGTGAAGGCAATGCCCCAGTGCTGGCGCGCTATATCCGTACAAAAATCGAAACCATGCTGCCTGCCGGTTTTGGGCGTGTTGCCGCGATTGCCGGTGAGTTCAGGGATAAGGTCAAGGCGAAATTCGCAACCACGCAGGAGCGCCGTCGTTTCTGGGAAGACGCGTTTCAGGGGCCAGTGGTAGAGCGTGTGCTGGCCGGGCAGGAGCAGGCGGCGCGTGATCTGCTGCAAAATTTGATTGATAACGCAGATAATCAGGCAAATAAAGGCGAGGTGTTCCTGGTTGGCGGTGGGCCGGGTGACCCTGATTTGCTGACATTCCGTGCGCTGCGCCTGATGCAGCAGTGCGATGTCTGCGTGTATGACAAGCTGGTCAGTCCTGAGGTGATGGAGCTGGTGCGCCGTGATGCCGAGCTGATTTATGTGGGCAAGGCGCGTGACCAGCACACCATGCCGCAGGAAGAGATTAACGAGCTGCTGGCAAGGCTGGCGCTTGAGGGTAAGCGGGTGTTGCGTTTAAAAGGCGGCGACCCGTTCATTTTTGGTCGCGGTGGAGAAGAGATCGAAACCCTGATGCAGCATGGCGTGCCGTTTCAGGTGGTGCCGGGCATTACCGCAGCCAACGGGGTTTCCAGCTACGCCGGCATACCGCTGACGCACCGCGATTACTCGCAAGCCTGTCTGTTCATTACCGGCCATCTCAAAGATGGCACACTGGATCTGGATTGGGAATCCATGGCTCGCCCCAGGCAGACGGTGGTGATCTACATGGGCTTGGTTGGCTTGCCACAGATCTGCGAAAAACTGATTGAGCATGGCGTTTCGCCCGATATGCCGGCAGCCGTGGTGCAGCAGGGCACTACGCAACGGCAAAAGGTGGTCACGGCCACGCTGCGTGATTTGGCGGCTAAAGTTAATGAAGCCGGCATCAAGGCACCATGCCTGACGATTATTGGCGAAGTAGTGCGCCTGCGTGAAAAATTGAATTGGTTTGAACCCGGCGCAGGTTTGTAACCGGCGTATTTAATGCGCATTCTGTAGTTTTCAATCTTGTGGCGGCTAATTGAGCTTTTAGCCGCAAACATTGTCTTACTCGCTGGATACCCTAAAAAAACTGCATGAGCTTTTGTTATGTGACTTTAAGTTTATGTGACTTGGGTTACTGAGCGCGGTTTTTGAAAGGAAGATACTTCATCCACGTTAACTTTCAACCCAGTTGAAAGTGCCCTGATGAGCGAAGGAGATTGAAGTGAAAAGTTTTCAAGTGTTGATTGCTGCCGTTTTTATGATGGTGGTGCAATTTTCTTATGCTGCCGAATTTGGCGATCATTGCGTAACCGGGCTTGCCAGTGACATGATGATTCCAACCAAGTGCGAGGTCAGCACAATGTATGAGGGTAAAACCTACTGCTTTGCAAGCCAGATGTCCAAGGATAAATTTCTGGAAAACCCGGATGCCTCTCTGAAAAAAGCGACTGAATTTTATGCCAAAAATGCTGAACCGGAGCGTGAGAAAATAAGTCAGGCAGATGCTGTAGCCCAGATAAAAAGCAAGACCTGTGATTTATCCAACAAAGACGCCGGTTATCTGGAATTGGACGGCATGGATCTGCGCCACTGCAATATGGTGAATACCAGTTTTTTTGGGGCGTACCTGCGCGGCGCTAACCTAAGCGGTGCCAATATGGAGCGCGCCTATCTCAATCTTGCCCGTTTGGAGAATGCAAACCTGAGTTACGCCAACCTTAAGGATGCGATTATATTTCAGGCGATTTTCGATAAAACCAATTTCAAGGGTGCCAATTTAAGCAACGCTCGTGTCATCGGTACGTTGGGCAATGTGGATATGAGTGAAGCCAATATTAGCAAAGGCCGTTTTGGTCTGGATATCGGTAACCAGCCGATGGGCGCCATGCGTTTTGATGCGATTGGCGGCAATTTTTCTGGTTCCAATTTCGAGGGAGCGGATATTAATCGCAACAATGTGCGTTTTGGCAATTTTCGCAATGCAAACTTGCGTAACACCAATCTGTTCCGAGCTGATTTCAGCAAGGCCGATTTAACCGGCGCGGATATTACCGGAGCCGATTTGAAAGAGGCGGTGCTGGATGGCACAATCATGACCGGCGTGAAGGGGATCGAAGCAATTAAGGGCTACGACCGCAGCAAAGGCGAGTGTGTGGACTGTTCTGGTCACTGAAATTAAAGCAGTGACCCTCCTTGCTGCTGTATTTTCTGGAGCGCTTCTTTATTGAGGATCTCTACATAGCCTCTACCCAGTGATACCCAGCCTTCATTTTCAAAGCGTTTAAGCTGGCGGCTGACAACTTCTCTGGCTGACCCCAGTTCGTCAGCGAGCTGCTGATGGGTGCGGCTGATTTTTATCGAGGCTTCATCCAGTAATAATTTGGCCAAGCGGGCATACAGGCTGTGAAACGCGACTTCATCCAGCAGCACAATCAGGTCGCTAATCAGGGCGCCGTAGTTTTCCATTACGAACCGCCGGAAAACGGCAGAATCAACCATCAGTTGATGAAAAATATGGGAGGGTACGATGACGTCACGAATCGGTTCTTCAACAATGGTTGATGCCGGGTAGTCGCTGCGCCCCAGCAGGCAGGTGGTGGTGAGTACGCAGGTCTCGCCGGCTGCTACGCGATACAGCAGAATTTCACGGCCGTTGGTCGAGAGCTTGTATACGCGGGATTTGCCTTCAAGACGCATTACATAGGCATTGCAGGGCATTCCCTCTGAATAGCCTATGGTGCCAACCGGAGCTTCGGCTATGCGTGAGTGTTTCGCCAATAGCGATTTTGCTGGTTCCTCTAATGTCAGTAAGGCGGGAAAAGTACTTAGCCAGGATAATGTTTCCATTTTAAAACGACCCCACTCAATTGGTTTTCATTGTAATTATTTGATTTGTAGAGCCTTGGCAACTTTTTTAGATGTGTCTTAGGTATTTCTAGGGTTTTTCCTAGGTGTTTCTTAGGTATTTCTTATCGGTATACTTAATCTTGCTTCTAAACCACCCTCGGGTCGGTTAATCAACTCGAGTTTGCCGTGATGCAATCTTGCAATGCGCTCGGCAATCGCCAGCCCTAATCCGCTACCGCCTACATTACTGCGCGCTGTGTCGAGTCGTTCAAATGGGCGCAGCAATTTTTGCAGGTGGGTTTCAGGAATGCCGGGGCCATTGTCAAATACGCTGATAACAATGTTATCGGCTTCAATCTTGCTGGCAACGCGCACCTGGCCGCGACCATAAGCGTAGGCATTGCCGACCAGATTATCAAGCAGGCGCTGCATGGCTAGCGGCTTGATAGGCACGGCGTAAGTTGGTGCCAGCTGTATGATAAGTTCACGGCCAGCGCGCGCCTGACGGTCATGCAGTGCTTGCAGCAGGGTGTTGATATCTATCATTTGCGTTGGCTCACCTTCGGTGCCGCGAACGAAGTCCAGAAACTGGTTGATGATGTTATCCATATCGGCGATATCTTCAACCATGCCATGCTTCAGGTAGCTGCAATCCTGTTCGGGCAGCATTTCTACGGCAAGACGTAACCGGGCCAACGGGGTGCGAATGTCGTGCGAAACACCGGCCAGAATCAGTGTTCTTTCGGCATCAAGTTCAGCCAATGAATCTGCCATTTTGTTAAATGTGCTGCTTACTTCGCGCAGTTCAGTCACGCTGTCTTCAGGTAGTTTTTCCGGATGTTCACCGTTGCGCAAGCGGTTGGCTGCTTTTACCAGCAAGTTCAATGGCCTGTTAATTCGTGCGGCAAGCAGATAACCACCGGCAAGTGAAAGTGCCAGTACCAGCGCACCCCAGCCCAACCATTGCCAGGGGAATGGGCGTTCAACATGTATGCGCGGAATCACTACCCAGAAGTCGTCCTGACCAATACCAAAGCTTACCCATAAGCCTTCAATGCCATAGTGTTTGACAGTGACTATAGTCTGCTCGCCCAGGCGCTCACGAATTTTCTCCGCCACCATTTTAATAAATGGATCATCGGGTAGCGGATCGATTTCTTCCATAAAGTCTGCATAATAAATACGCACACCTTCTTTGCCGGTCAGTTCCGACAGCAGCGCCAGGCGCAGGTTTTCCTGAGAGGCAATCAGTGAGGCACGGGTGTAATTGACCACTGTCACTGCCTGTAACGCAGTAGCTTCTGCACGCGGCTCACGCTCAAAGTATTCAAAGATCTGTAAGGAGGCGAATTGACCTATCGCCAATAATACGGCGATAAGTAGCATGATTCTGGCTAGCAGGGTTTTGGGTAATAGTCGCAAAGATTGACCTGGAAAACGTTGGGTTGCAGATAGGGCGTAGCGTTCAAAGTAGAGCGAGTTGAACGCTACGGTTTGATATTAATCGGCCTCGCCATCGGGAATGAATACGTAACCAAAGCCCCACATGGTTTGCAGGTAGCGCGGGTGAGCCGGGTCTGGCTCAATGAGCTTGCGCAAACGTGATACCTGAACATCAATACTGCGGTCGAATACGTCCAGCTCGCGGCCGCGAGCCAACTGCATCAGCCGGTCTCTTGATAGCGGCTGGCGCGGGTGATCGACAAATACTTTAAGTAATGCGAATTCGCCGCTGGTAATGGCGATGTTGTTGCCGTTATGGGTTAGCGAGCGAGTGGATGCGTTGAACACAAAGTCACCGATAGTGATGTTTTCTGTATTGCTGGCTGGTGCGCTCGGTACCAGGCGCTCATGTCTGCGCAATATGGCATTGATACGTGCCAATAATTCGCGCGGGTTAAACGGTTTAGGCAGGTAGTCATCGGCGCCCATTTCCAGGCCGATAATCCGATCGACTTCATCACCGCGTGCAGTGAGCATTAAAATTGGCAGCATAGCGCCGCTGCCGCGAATTCTACGGCAGATAGATAAGCCATCTTCACCAGGCAGCATCAGGTCTAGCACCATTAAATCGACAGACTCATTTGCCAGGGCTACGTCCATCTCTTTACCATCATTGGCCACTTTGACGGTAAAGCCTTGCTCGGTTAGGTAGCGCTGCAATAGTTCACGTAAGCGCACATCATCATCTACTACCAAAATTCTTTTGTTTTGTTCAGTCATAATTTATTGAAATCCCAATTTCTAATAGAATTATTCACGAAAACTTAAGTCACACACCTTAAATTTAATGTAAACGAAGTGTATGCTAATTATTCTTAATGTTAAAGTTTTGTGAGTAAACTGTATGGATTATTGCTAGTTTGTTGCATTTATTGTTCAAGATATTACCTAAGCAAAATAGTTACAATTGTTTACAATTTGGCGGTTAAATGAAACATTCAGTTTACAATCGTCATTCATGATTACAAAACTTTTAACTGAGACAGCTAGTATTGGAAAGTTGATTCATTGAATTTGATTTTGCAAAATAATATGTCTATATCTAGATTAGTATGTTTGGTGATGTGCTTGGGTTTAGGGCTGTCATTCAGTGTTACTGCGGGTGGCCGAAGTAATTTGCTGATGCTTGCCGACAAGACCAAGCGCACTGCAGAAGATGATCGTCAGATAGAAGAAAACAATAAAGCTGAAGGTTTGCAACAAACCCTGAATCTTAATTTCAGCCCGGAACATAGAGAAAAACTGCGTAAGGCTTTGGATGATTACGCGCGGTCGGTAGACCCCAGCCATGATCAAATTGAAGAGCGCCGTCGAGCCATGCAGGAAAGTGTGGAAACACGTTTTTTTGAAGCGGATACCGATGGTGACAGTACCCTTGACAGGCAGGAAGCTACAGAAAAATTACCACAAATTGCCCGTCACTTTAATACCGTAGATACCAATCAAGACAACCTCATTTCATTGGGCGAGCTGGTCGAGGCGCAAGCCCGCATTCTTGAGCGTAGAAGAGCTGCCGAGGCAAGCCTTGAGCAGCAAAAGCAGCAGAAACTACTTGAGGCTGAAGCAGCGTTGGCCGCTAACAAGCCTAAAAACAAACAAGCCACAAATAGCTCAAAAAAGAAATCTCTGTAATTCAAATTTAAGCAGTTCAAGTATCTGTAGTTTAAATTCAGGCAATTCTGCCATCAGCCGTCACAGCCGTTTCGATTCACATTCAGATAATTTCTGAATTTTCACGGCGATTCAAAATAAACTTATCTGGCAATTCACATTCATAACGTAATCTTTACTCATACGAAAGTATTCATGCGTTTAAGCGTAGACATTACAAATGCCATAAGTGAGGTAGATTGCGCTAGCTGGGATGCAATTGCTGGTGATATGCCGTTATTGAGCCATGCTTTTTTGAGCGCACTTGAAACATCCGGTTCGGTGGGCGATGGCACCGGCTGGCAACCGAGCCATATGCTGGTATTTAACGAAGCCCAGCTGGTGGGCGCCATGCCGCTATACCTTAAAAATCATTCCTATGGTGAATATGTGTTCGACTGGGCTTGGGCAGAGGCTTATGCCCGTAACGGCCTGCCGTATTACCCTAAATTGGTGTCAGCCATTCCATTTACGCCGATTACCAGCCCAAGGCTGTTGACTTGCCATCCGGAAATTCAGCATTTGATGATAAAAGCTTTGCTGCAAATTATGGACAAACATCAGTTGTCTTCAGCGCATGTTTTATTTCCGGGTGATGATTCCGCACAGGCTTTCAGCAAAGCTGGCTGGCTCAAGCGTACCGGTGTGCAGTTTCGATGGCAGAATCAAGGCTTTGAGAGTTTTGATGGGTTTTTAAACACCTTAAATCATGATAAGCGCAAAAAAATCCGACAGGAACGAAACAGAATCACAGCATCGGGTGTTGTATGTAAACGTATTAAAGGCATAGATATCACCCCGGAACAGTGGGAATTCTTTTATCGCTGTTATGAAAATACCTATTTTGAACATCGCTCTACCCCATATCTGACGCTATCGTTCTTTCAGCAGATTGGTCGCACCATGCCGCAAAATATTCTATTGGTGCTGGCTTATGCTGATGGCAAGCCAGTTGCCGCTGCCTTGAATATTTATGACAAAACAACGTTATATGGCCGCTATTGGGGCGCAACCCAATATGTAGCCAATTTGCACTTCGAGCTTTGCTATTATCAGGCGCAGGAGTTTTGCATTGCTGAAAATATTGAATATTTTGAAGGCGGCGCGCAGGGTGAACATAAGTTGGCACGGGGATTTGAGCCTAGGCCGACTTGCTCGTACCATAAGATTGCGCACCCTGATTTTGCCCGGGCAATTGAAGATTTTGTACAGCAGGAGTCGCAGGGCATCGCAGCTTACACCAATGAACTGGAAGAACGCGCGCCATTTAAAGCTACGCTGGAGTAGGCGATTAGCTACCGGTTTCTTTCAAACCGCAGGCTAACTGAATCCGGCTTTTTACCTCGGCAAAGTTTCTGCTGGCGCCGGTAGCCTGTGCATAGGGGTTGGAGTCTACATATTCTACATAGCGTATCTGCCGCTCACTGGCGATTGCTCATGTTTTGCTGATTTGGCATTCACACGCTGTTGATGCCTGCTGTGTTGGATCAAACTGCTTGCTGCATTTTGCAAACTGTTGCTGGCGAAATTCAGCGCTCCAAGGTTGATTGTTCTGCGCTTTTTCATCAATATCTGCCCGTTTCTGGGTGAGCATTGCATACATCATTTCTATACTGGCTCTTAATTTTCCAAGCTCTCCCGATTGCAGGGTGTCTGTATGGTTAACGTGTAATGAAGCTGGATCAACGCTAAATGCTGCATTTAATACTGTAGTTTCAGGCAGCACATAGCCTTGCGAGAACAGTATGATTTTTTTAGCCGGATCAGCCGCCAGTAATAAATTTGCTTCTCGGACATCGCTTTCTGGTAGCGTAACTTCAAAGTTAACTTTACAAGTGCCGGTGTCTGCGACATGCATTTTGAAAGTAATTTTTTTGTCGGCAACAGCATCAGAAAATGCGGGCGGTATTCTACCCAGCATATAGCTAATTTCATTATTGTTAACTTTTTGCAACGTATTGCTATCGAGACATTCTGCCTGGGCAGAAGCCGAGCTGACAGAGAACAGCAGAGTGATGACTGAGGCTAAAACAAGACGCATGGCATGGCCCTTATAAAGCAATATTGCTCGTGTAATCTCATGTAATGTGGACGAGCTAATGGTTAATTTAAATTCGGTAAGTAGACTTCATGATTAGCGCCAGAGTTCCTTAATCCGTTCATCGGTGCTTAAGGTCAGGGGGCTGAAATAGAACAGGGCGGCTGCATGGATTCATGCAGCCGCCCTGTTGTTTATGTAAAGCCTAACTGGCGTGGCTTTAAACTGAAACTGGTTTAACTATTTTGAATGTTTAATTAATTTGAATGTTTAATTATTTTGTATGGCGCTCACATTTGTCATGCATGGATTTGCGTTCGGCTGCATCTACCTTGCCATCCTTATTCGCATCCAGCTTTGTAAACATTTTTTCAGCACGTTCCTGATGCTTGGCCATAAACTCATCTTTGCTTATTACACCGTCTTTATTGGTGTCGGCATCTTGCCAGCTGTGGTGGTGTGATCCCATTGCGTCATGATCAGTACCGTCATGTGTTGCGTTGGCTGTTTGTGCCAGCCCTAATAGTAATGAGGAAATTGCCAGAATTTGCAGTGTTTTCATAATATGTCCTTATTTATCAATAATTATTAATAAAAAATATCGTTACGTAAAACCGTACTACATTTACTAAATACTATTTTGATTCGAACATGGGTAACCAAGTTCACAAAATATATAACTTCATAAAGTATTTGGATAAAGTATTCGGTTTGCCAAATTAGCACTTACAGATAGTAAAGCGTTTATCTGCCTGATTAGGCATACATGATTTTTTATTTATTTTCATACCAGCCGCGACTGTGATTGACTATCCACACTACCAACAGCATTACCGGCACTTCAATCAGTACGCCAACCACAGTAGCTAATGCCGCACCTGAATTAAAACCAAACAAACTGATCGCCGCGGCAACGGCAAGTTCAAAGAAGTTACTGGCGCCGATGAGTGCAGAAGGGCAGGCGATATTGTGTTTTTCTCCTACTTTTTTATTTAGCCAGTAAGCCAGTGCGGAATTGAAAAATACCTGGATCAGAATTGGCACTGCCAATAAGGCTATCACTAGCGGTTGTTTCAGAATGGCCTCGCCTTGGAAGGCGAACAGCAGTACCAGCGTTAATAACAGTGCTGCGATTGACCATGGTCCTATTTTCGCCATGGCAGCATCAAAGGCCTGTTGACCGTTTTGCAGTAAAAATTTTCGCCATATTTGTGCTAAAAATACCGGAATTACTATGTATAGCAGCACCGAGGTAAATAATGTTGCCCAAGGTACGGTAATTGCGGAAATACCCAGTAGCAAGGCGACGATAGGCGCAAATGCAAAAACCATAATGGTGTCATTCAATGCCACCTGCGACAGTGTAAATAGCGGGTCACCATTTGTGAGCCGGCTCCACACAAACACCATTGCCGTGCATGGTGCCGCAGCCAGCAGAATCAGGCCGGCAATATAGCTATCGATCTGATCAGGCGGCAACATGGGAGCAAAAATGTTGCGGATAAAGATCCAGCCCAGAAATGCCATGCTGAATGGCTTCACCAGCCAGTTAACGAATAAAGTAACACCAATGCCGCGCATATGTTGCTTCACTTCATGTAGTGCGCCGAAATCAATTTTCACCAACATGGGGATAATCATGACCCAGATTAACAAACCAAGAGGCAGGTTAACCTGCGCAAATTCCATGCTGCCTATGGCTTGAAATAGCCTCGGGGAAAATTGGCCGAGAATTATCCCGAAAATAATGCATAACCCTACCCAGAGCGTCAGGTAGCGTTCAAAAATGCTCATGGGTAAAATTGTTTTTTCAGAGTTCATATTGAGGGTTTGAATTTAATAATTTTATTGAAATCCGGCAGTGATTAGCCCGTAGCCAGCCCCAGTAAACGAGAGACACCTACCGGTTCTTCTTTCGCCATAGGCACTACGGCATAACGTTTTGAGTGTTGTTTGGCAACCGCGTTAATTTCCACCAGCTCGTTAAGTGCTCTTTGATGCAGCAGTGCTGAGTTGGTAGTTGCGGCTGCAATGCTATTGTTGATGACCCATGCCCAAGGCTCGATGCCTGCACGTTGCAGGTCGGCTTGCAGATTGGCAGCTTCCATCACCGGTGTTTTTTCTGCCAGCGTTACAATTAGTATTTTTGTTTGTTTGGAGTCTTGTAGCTGCATCATGGGCGTGGTGAAGTGCAGGTGAGCTTTATCCATCTGGCGCGCTACTTCCCTATGGTAAGCGCCGGTGGCATCCAGTAGCAGCAAGGTATGTCCGGTTGGTGCGGTATCCATGACCACATACTTTTTACCTGCTTCGCGAATGATTCTTGAGAATGCCTGAAATACTGCAATTTCTTCGGTGCAAGGGGAGCGCAGGTCTTCTTCCAATAAGGCGCGACCTTGTGCATCAAGCTGCGCAGCTTTAGTCTCGAGAACGTGATTACGATAACGCTCGGTTTCTGCGTGAGGGTCAATGCGGCTTACTGTTAAATTATCAAGTGAACCGTTTAAGGTATCTGCCAGATGAGCAGCGGGGTCTGATGTGGTAAGGTGCACCGGTAAACCACGGCGTGCCAACTCAACCGCAACCGCGGCGGCTACTGTGGTTTTGCCAACGCCGCCTTTACCCATGAGCATTACCAGTCCATGGCCATCCGCTGCAATACTATCTACCAGGCTGGACAAACTAGGTTTGTCTACATCAACTTCTGAATGGTTATTTTCATTTGCGAGATGAGGTATATCGGTCAATAGCTGACCTAATGCCTCTAGTCCAACCAGGTCGAAAGCCTTAAGTGAAACCTGATCTTGTGGCAGTGTTTTTAAAGCATCAGGGATTGAGTGCAGCGCGGCCTGCTCACGCCTGTAAATTGCTGCGGCCAATTCGTCATGTTCTGCTTCTACTTGCGGCAGAATGCCGTTGATAACCAGATGTTGCTGTTTCAATCCAATTCCGGCGAGTTCTTCATGGGTACGAGCAACCTCGCGTAATGTGGATTGCTGAGCGCGGGCAACTAGAATCAGCCGTGTTCGTTCGCCATCGGCAAGTGCATCAACCGCTGCTTTGTATTGCGCGCGTTGTTTTTCCAACCCGGCTAGAGGGCCCAAACATGAGGCATCACCTTTGCCTTGTTCTAAAAATCCGCTCCACGCGCCAGGCAGTTGTAACAATCGAATGGTATGCCCGGTAGGTGCGGTATCAAAAATGATGTGATGGTAATTGTCGGTGATTGGTGAGTCGATAAGCAAGGCGGTAAATTCATCAAATGCTGCAATTTCAGTGGTACAGGCTCCTGACAGTTGTTCCTCAATCCCTCTGACTACATCGTCCGGCAGTATTCCACGCACCGGCCCAACGATACGGTCACGGTATTCTTGCGCGGCCGCCTGCGGATCTATTTCCAGCGCAGATAAATTTGGCACTGAAGGAATAGCAGTAATATTGTTGCCGATGTTAATACCAAATACTTGGCCGACATTGGATGCGGGGTCAGTGCTTACTAAAAGTACACGTTTACCCGATGCAGCCAACTGAATGGCAGTTGCGCAGGCGATGGAAGTTTTGCCAACGCCACCCTTGCCGGTAAAGAACAGAAAACGTGGCGGCTGATCAAGAAATTGCATGGCTTATCCTAAACTGGATGTAAAAATTTTCTGCATGATTAACAGCACTTGCCGCCGCTGCAACACCCAGCCACGGGCTGAATCTCTACTACGGATGCTATGCCAGCCCAGCGTGCAAGTTCAGTGCGGCTCGGGTAGCGGCCAGCCAGGGCAAACTCACCATCAACCAGAATTAGCGGCAATGCTTCCTGACCAGAGCGCTCCAGAAATTCCCTTACTACTTTGTTGTTGGCAAAATCCATAGGCTGTTGCGCAAGATTGAAACGTTCAATTTGTGCGCCGTTATTTTTCGCCCAAGCTGCATCGGCAGAAAAAGTTACCAATTGCTGATCTACTTCTGTCCCGCATACACCGCTGCTACAGCACATGGCGGGGTCAAATACCTGTATTGATTTAGTCATGATGTTTCCTTAAATAATATTAGCTGCGATTTTATCCATTTCAATTTTCAGCGCAGTTTTGTCGTGCCGCAAGGTTTCTAATGGCAGAGCAAAAAAAGCTTTTATGCGCGCACGCAAGATGCTGTAGGCTTTCACAAACGCAGCTTTTATTTCTTCATCAGTCCCTGTCGCGTGAGCCGGGTCATCTACGCCCCAATGTGTGCGCAATACCGGGCCAAGATAAGCCGGGCAGGTTTCACCTGCTGCGCTGCTGCAAACGGTAATTACAATATCCGGGGTGGTTGGCAGGTTATCCCAAGACTTGCTGTGGTAGCCTGCGGTTGATATGCCCTCACTTGCCAGCAATGCCAGTGATCGCGGATGTACATAACCTGCCGGTTTGCTGCCGGCACTCATGGCATGCCAGCCAGCGGGTGCCAGATGGTTAAAGGTGGCTTCGCCCAGAATTGAACGGCACGAGTTGCCTGTGCATAAAAATAATACGTTCACTTTAAAAGGTCTCCTGAAACATTCTCCTGCTGATTGCATATTGCGCCTGGCAGGCAACTGGGCTTGTTGCTCATGTCCGCACAGCATTCTTCGGTGAGGTATGCAATAACATCCAGCATGAGCGCTATATTGGCGCGGTAGCGCTGGAATCGACCTTCCTGATCAACAGTGACCATTTTTGCATGTGTCATCGCCTTTAGATGGAAAGACAAATTAGTCGATGGAATACTTAGTGTGGAGGCGATTTCGCCTGCGACCATGCCATCAAGCCCCTTTTTCACTAAAAGCCTGAATACGTCTAAACGCACGCCGGATGAAAGAGATTCAAAGATTGCAGTTGCGGTGTTTTTGTCCATACTTTTATACTACAACAATTGTTGAAGTATTGCATCAATTGAATTTTACAGGAGCTTGATGTAAAAAAGCTGCAAAAAATGTAGCTTGTAAGCTAAAGAATTATCGGCTGTTGATCAGCCGGAAGGTAAAGTGTTACGGGAGTTTGTTTGCGACTATCTGGTTAAGCCGGTTTAGCAGACTTGCTCATTATGAATTCTTGATAGATATTGCGATTTCTCATGCATTCGCTGCTATGTTTGTCATGGCAAGTTTCTCTTAATTTGCAAAAACAGGTATTTGCCACAATGTCTGCCAATGTTGTTGGGCGGTTGTCAGCATGTGCGTTGGAATCCGAAGCTAGTTTATTGTTTTGGGGCATAGCGGTTTTCCTATATAAAAATTTGGTAGTGATGTACGACTACTCACTTTAACATTTGTTCTAGGTGCTAGCCAAAATAATAAAACCTGACCGCAGCCAGGTTTTATTATTTACTCAGGTATTTTTAAGTACCTGGAACAATAATTATTTGGAACAATAATTATTTGTTCATCACGTACATTGTTACTTCAAAGCCAAAACGCATTTCAGTAGCTGCTGGTTTAGTCCACATAATCATTCTCCTATTGTTTAATTATTAAGCCGACAATATATTTTGCAATACATTTTGTTCGGGTGAATTCATTATGTGCCATGGCTAATTAAGCGCTCTATTGCTGTTCATGAGTGTGTGCTCAGTAAAACCATTAACGCAGCTTAATAAAGGGTGGTTATGGTGATAAAGCATTAGCGTTGTGGCCGATGCGCTGGCAATATAGCGGCTTAAACAATACCTCTGATTTGATCGATATGAAAAAACACTACATTTCAACAATGCCAAAACTGCTCGGTTACCTTGGGCTGCTGCCTTTTATAGTGCCCACAGTTTTTTTGTTTTTTGATCATGGTCACCTTGATATGTGGCGTCACTTTTTGCTTAGCTACGGTGCGGTTATCCTTAGTTTTGTAGGTGCTTTGCACTGGTCATTTGCAATGTTGCTGCATGAGCTGCCAATCAATAAGCAACGCTGGTCATTTTTTTGGAGTATTGTTCCGTCCCTGGTCGCATGGGTATCGCTATCAATACCAAAATTCTACGGATTTATTCTGTTGGCAGTATTTTTTGCAATTGCCTTGATACGCGATAAGCAACTGTCCGATAAGGTCGAGTTACCAGCCTGGTATACACCGCTGCGTAGGAATTTAACTGTAGTTGCCATGACTTGTCTGTTGATTGCGGCATACATGGGAAACGGCAAACAGCTCATTTACATAATATGATTTTTCTGTAACAAATTGTTTGTATTTGTATCATAAAAAAAGCCTGAATATTGGCGTAAATGCTTGCTAAATAACAAAAAATCATGACTAAAACATGCTTAGTTATACACACCAGTTAAAGTGCTACATTAACAAAGTCAAAAAAACCTTATCAATCAATGGTTGATTTGTAACTTATTGATTTTAAAGTAAAAAATAATAGTTTAAAATTTAAACCATTGTAAAAAATCGTTACAAATCTGTAGGTTACAGTTTGTTTGCACAATTAATCACAAAGTTATCCACAGATTTTGTGGAAAAAATCCACTGTAAAAAACTGCTCAATAATATTTCTAATTTGTAAATATAAATTTACTTTGTACGTGCCAGTGTATTGGGTACCGGATAGTGGTAATAAAGCGTATTTAAATGTTTGGCAACATTTTCAATATCGCTATCATTCCATTTCAGGTTAGCAATACCTTGCCATAGTTTTACTTGTGCGATCAGGCTAGGCCAGTCAGAAACTTTTTTATGTGCCAGCCAATGTACCTGCTCATTGTGGCAAGAGATGCAATGCAGCGAGTATAGTAATTTGCCACGCGGTACATCGTTTACCGGTTGCTCTGCCGCCGTATGGCCAGTAAGCGGGAGTGTGACAACTGCAAACATTACTGAATAAACCAATGATTTTATTATTTTAAAATTCATAGCACTTTTAATCCTTTTTGCGCATAGGCATGATCAATATCTAGTTTCATATTCCACCATTAAATATTCATGGTCAATATGTGTGGCCACATAGCGTGTTTAACTAACATCGGTAGCGCTATAAACAAAACGGCTTCCAATAAAGGGAAGCCGTTTTTAAAGTGGTTAAATATATGTAAGCCTTAATCGTAAAAGTAATGCCCGGTTTCGCGAGAACTCTCAATTTTTAAACCGGCACGTTTGATTTTTGCAATTGACCTGATAACGTCAGCAATTTTTACTTTATTTGCTTTTGCCACGGCTTCAACCGCAGCAATGGCAACTTCCATGCCCTCGCTATGTTTTGTTAAAGCCGAATCTTTTTTAGCTTTTTCCGCTTTAATTTCTTGTCTGATGTTTTTAACTTTAGCTTCAGCTTCTTTTAACAAATCTTCTTTAGTCTTTTTTTTGCCTGGTGTAGCCATCTCGAAAGCCCCTTAATTAAATTGAAAACAACAATTTTATTGTGCGCTTAAAGATATAAACCTGCAATGCATAAGGGCATGCAAAAGCAGTCGCTATTTGATGAAGTAAATTGAGATTTTTTTAGATAAAAAAATAGCGCTTCTGCAAAAAAGCGCTAGTGAACTTGGAGTTAATATACTGAACTACCAATATATGCTCGTATATTATTAGAGAATGATTAATGAGTTATTTCAAATAGTTAACTAATTGTTTCCTAGCTTAAAAAATCAATCGAGTTTGATCTTATTGATTGCGAACTTATTGGTTGAAATTGTAGTGAATGCCTTTTAGAGGTCTTCCGGTTATTAATGTCAATCAGTAACTGCGGAACTGCCCCGCAACAACACCGTAAATAAAAAATTGTTCTTTAGGCCGAATAGTTTCAAAGTCTTTGTTAGCCGGAATCAACACGTAGCTATCTTTTTCTTTACCCAATGTTTTGATTGTAAATTTATCGTCAATGATAGCAACGACAATATCGCCTATATTGGCAAAAGGTCTTTTTTCAACCACCACGATATCTCCATCCAGAATACCTAGGTCTTTCATTGAATCACCTACCACTGGAATCAGCTCTGAGATAGAAGGTTTCTTTACCAGGTGTTCATCAATAGTGATGTAATCGCCCCCCTCAGCATATGAAGCTGTAAACGCCCCGGCCTGAACAGTTGCATTGGATAATGGCCGTTCGAAGAAGCGACGGCCCGGGCTTAGTTTTTTGTCTGGTGCAACATCAAGAAACCCCATCAGCTTCAAACGTGAAATCAGTTTTGAAATAGTATCTTTAGACCGCATGTTCAATAACTGCTGCATAAAGCTATAGCTTGGCAGTGATCGGTAGCTCGCAAAGTAGTCTCTTAATATACCTAGCTTCTCAATATCAGACTCATGGGCCTGGCTAAAATCATTCATGCGTAAACATCCTGTTTTTATCTAAAAGCAATGCCAGAACAAACGTTCGTTCTTATTATCAGTCTTATTAATTTTGAATACAAGTCTGTTATTGAAATAAAAGTGCATAAATTGGAATGCGCTAATATTTTTACCTGTAGTAGAAACAATAGATAGTACTCATACATTACGAAAAAAAGAAAACGCCCCAATCTCTCGAAAGGGGCATCTTTATTGATGGGATAAGTTAATTGAATTGTGTGCCTTAAGGCAATGTCACTGACTGTTATTCCAAGATGCCAAAATAGTTGCCCCAAGTAACAGTCAATTAATTGCTTCTGAGTGGCCAATCCGATTGCTTACGCTCAAAGAAATAACGTCAAATGTTCATATAACTACAAGCTAGTACGCGTTTCGCCAAGTTCTTTTGGCTGATATAAATACTTTTGAAATCCTACAAATAACTGCCTAATTTCTGATGTATTACCCAATTCAGAAGTGGCATCATGGATAGACTGATACTTAAGGCCGATCAAATCTTTCAGTTTCTCCTGGTTTAATTCATCCACACCCTGTTTAATGTATTGCCCTAAAACAAAGTCTATAAAGGCAGATTGTTTGTCAGCAAAATGCTGGTGGATCAAATGTTTTGCGCTATTAGCTCTACTGCTACGTGTCAGCGGCTGTAGCGCAAAAGCTACGTGCGCCAGCACATCGAATAAGTCGCTATTTTCAGCATCAATAATGCGCTGCATTTCGGTTAACACTTCTTTGTTATAGCCTTTTTCACTTAAGCCTTCCAGCAGTTTTTTGCGAGTTTCCGGCTTACTCCAAATCTCACGCAGCGCATCTTCATCTTTAAAAAATTCAGGCAATACGCCAAACAGGCTTTCTAAAAACTGCGCGCTGGACATCGGCTTGCCATCTGCACCCCAATAACTGGTTGCCATCATGTGCTGAATCTGGCGCGCTTTACCGTCAGAGAGTTTAATCAGAATCTTCTCCGGTTTTGGCTCTGGCGTATAAGGCGCTTGCGGTTGCTCAACGGTATTAGGCTTAATGGCAATGTTGCCGGGTTCTGACGGCTCTATAGGCTCTGGCTCGCCATCCCACTCGGGGTCGCTAAAGTGGTGGTGGGCTTTCACAAAATCATAAACCGTAAAGTAATCCTTGCCGTCATATAAGCGCGTACCGCGGCCTATAATCTGCTTAAACTCAATCATGTTATTTACTTCGCGCATAAGCACAATGTTGCGCACGTTACGCGCATCAACGCCGGTAGAGAGCTTTTGCGATGTTGTGAGCACGGTAGGAATCGCGTTATCGTTATCCTGAAATGCTTTTAGATATTGGTCGCCGAGAGCGCCATCGGCCGCGGTTACTCGCACACAATAATCGGGGTCTTTGCTGGTTTTAATCTGGTTGATGTAGTCGCGCACTTCCAGGGCATGCTCTTGCGAGGCGCAAAATACCAAGGTTTTTTCGCGCTGGTTAATCAAATCCGTAAACAGTTTTACGCGGTATTGCTCACGCGCCGGTATTTTAATCGTGCGATTAAAATCACTTTCTTTATAAAGCTTACCGGGTTCGGCTTCACCCTGCACCACAACGCCATCACCCGGCGTATAGATATACTCATCCATCGTGGTGGCAATCTGCTTCACTTTAAATGGTGTTAAAAAACCATCGTTAATGCCTTCTTTCAGCGAGTATACATATACAGGCTCGCCAAAGTAGGCATAAGTATCTACGTTATCTTTACGCTTAGGCGTGGCGGTTAAACCCAGCTGTACCGCGGGTGAAAAATACTCCAGAATGCGGCGCCAGTTGCCTTCATCATTTGCGCCGCCGCGGTGGCATTCATCGATGATAATAAAATCAAAAAAGTCTGGCGGGTATTCGCCAAAGTTTGGCGCCGGGTTGCCTTCAGCATCCGTACCGCTCATAAAGGTCTGAAAAATGGTAAAGAAAATATTGCCGTTTTTCGGTACGCGGCCTTTTTTGCTGATTTCATCAGGTGCAATGCGCACCAAGGCATCTTCAGCAAACGCCGAGAAAGCGTTATACGCCTGATCAGCCAAGCCATTGCGGTCAGCCAGAAACAACACGCGCGGCCTGCGCGGCTTTGTCATATCCAACTCACGGCTTAAATTCCAGCGGCTGTAAAATAACTTCCACGCTAACTGAAATGCAATAAAGGTTTTGCCGGTACCCGTTGCCAGCGTGAGTAAAATGCGCTGCTGGTTATTGGCAATGGCCTCAAGTACTGCCTCAATCGCATTATGCTGATAATACCTTGCACCCCACGTGCCGCCTTTATCTTCAAAAGGGATTTCTGCAAAGCGGTCACGCCATGCGTTTTGCTCGGCAAAGGTTAAACTCCATAATTCATCCGGGCTAGGGTAGCGGGCAACATCAGCCTCTTTGCCGGTGTGCATATCTATGCCATAAATGCGCTGCCCGTTGGTGGCATAAGCAAAGCGGCTGCCCAGCTTCTGGGCATAAGTTTTAGCCTGCGCCACACCTTCGGTATAAGGCTTATCCCAAGCCTTAGCCTCAACTACTGCCAGCTTGTGGTTTTTATATACCAGCACATAATCGGCAATTTCCTGCTTGCTGCGCTTGCCGCCCCCCTGCAGTCGGCCTAGCGTGATATGCTCACGCTTAACATAACTGCCATCCAGCACCCCCCAGCCAGCGACTTTAAGGGCCGGGTCTATATGTTCTGCGCGGGTTTCGGCTTCGTTCATTTGCATTGGTTTCTTGTTGTTTTTAGTAACATAGCTTAAAACCTTAATAGTTACAAACCAGCTATGCCAAACTCGCCAATTCACGCAATTTGCGCTCAAGTAAAGGTAAGCGTGACTGACTTGCTCCATCACCTGGTAAATGGCCTGAAAGCGCAGACAAAAACGCTTCGCTTGCTAGTAGCATGGTAAATTTCTCAGAAATGTATTCTTGTAAATCTCTCGACGCTAATCGCATTTCTGCAATAAGTGAAGGTCTGCCATCTATTACGGTCACAATATCTTCTAAATCGTGACTTAACAGCATATCTCCTTTGCCTCGACCTTCAAAAGCCTCTAGCTTCGTAGCAATAAACAAGGGGGCGGAAATTAGGCGTATTTTGGTTTCATCGTCTAGTGCAATATGTTCAGCTGTCTCAATGGCAAGCGGATACCAGCGATTTGCAAATCCCAATATTTTTTCATCTGTCGGCATCACGTCAACGGCTATGCCTTGGTAACTCCAGCGGCAGATTGGCGCATCCACACGCATATCTTGTACAAAACCTTTTTGCCGCAGCTTTTCTTCTAGCTCATGATAACCCGCAGTGGTAGCTACTTGTGCAACAATGTCCACATCATCTGTTGGTCTAATAATCTGAGCGCGTTGAATTGTAACTAATAAGCCGGTAGCGCAGCCGCCAACAAAAATAACTTGCTCACATAAGTCACCCAATGCCTTTGCAATCAGCAAAAGTATTGCGCGATTCGGATCACTTACCATCATTGCAAGCGCTCATTTAAAAGTTGAATGGCTATCTCACGTTCACGCGCCTGCCCCATACGCAAGGCGTCAAACAATGCAAGTAACTCATACAGTGGTGGAAAAGCCTTCGCGGCTAGAGGTAAATTTTCATACAGAGGCATAAGTGCAAAACCCCTCTGGTTACCCTCTGGGTGTGGCCACACCGGTGGCATTTCTTGTGAGAACAATACTTTGTCGCTTAATGGCGGTACACCATAAGCAGTAGCAAAACCGATAGTCGCTTCACCACGAATGGCGGGGTAGCAATAGCTTGCGCCAAATAATACATAATGTCGTACTGCTTCCATCACAGGGCGAAAATATTCGCCTGCATCCACAATCAACCTTGCAGCTATCAGGCGCTGCACCGATGCATGCACCTCAAACTGAGAAAGCAGCATTAACTTTGCAAGTGCCGCGTAAGTATATTTAGGCTCTTTGCGTATGATGACCAGCATCAACAATACCGCCAAATCCAAAGGCTTTAAGCCCCATTGGCGATTTCCTGCGCGTCGCATAGACGCTGATTTTTGATTTTCTGAGTAGGCCATGAAAACACCTTATATGCTATATGCAAATAGCATACATCAATTGAAATTTAATTGTCAATGTCATTAAAACAATAAGTTAGGTATGTTTATATTTAAATGTTTTCAATCTTATAATAGAAAATTTAACGTGATGTATGCTATATGCATATAGCATATGAGTGTAGCGTAGAAAATTTAAATGGCTAAGATCAGCATCAGGTCATGTGGAATGTGTCGATAATTTTCTATTTCATCGACACATATTCAAGATATGTCGATCACATCGACATAAGTGCAACGTGTATAGAAAATCGGGTTTGTTTATCACGTTGTGTGCGATATGTATAAAAAATGGCATTTTGTGAACATTTGCTTTTTGCAAAATAGCTGCGTAAGAAATATTCTATAAATACGTACTGCCGTCATTCCCGCGCAGGTGGGAATCCAGTCAAAATTGTGGTCACGAATGGCTATATTTTGTAATAAATTTAGTATTCACGTGGTCTGGATTCCCGCCTGTCTCGTATGAATAATTCGCTTTAGCGCATATATTCTACGGAGATGACCTTTACGGTTACGCGGGAATGACGAACCACCCCACTTACAACTCGCCAGCAAACGCCTGCTGCAACAGTGATTTTTTCAGTTCATCCAGTAATTCGATTTTGCGTTGGTAGAGGGCTTCTAGGCGTTGGGTTTCTTTTTTGATTGCCCCTAACTCGGTAATGATTATTTTTTGCTCCTCAATAGAAAGCGGAAACGAAATAATTAAATTTGCGAGCTTTGAAGCATTAAACCCACCTTGAGCACTGCCAGAAAGACCTTTATTAACCTCATCCCAATAAGTCTTTGTTTGAAAAAATAGGTACAAAAACTCTGGTAATAGCTCACTCAATTTAAGTTGAACTCTTATAAGATAGGAAGCAAAAACTGCTTGTGGGGGATTGTTAACTAAATAACTTTTACCTGTTGTCGCACCTGTTCTTGCAAAAACAATATCCCCTGTTTGAAGCAAATACTTTGATAAATCATCACTATTAATTTTGCAATAAGGCACCGTTTCCCAATTCACCTCTGTATCTTGAATGTCAGTAATTCTCAGGAAGTTAGGCCCAATCTTTTCATAACTTGCAGACTCAGTAAAACCATAGTTAATTTTAGAAATGTTACCCAACTCTTTTTTAATCCACCGCTCACCATATTGAGTAAATACCGATTGCAGATGACTTTCAAACAAGGCGCGGGCGTTTTTCAGGTTTTGTTCTGCATTTGCGCGTGCTTTGGCAATGCCCTCAAACGCTTGGTCGAGTATAGCCACGATGCGTTTTTGTTCATTCTTTGATGGAATTTTAACTTCGATTGAATAAACTTCATGCCTATTAATTCCAGGTTTTACACCTTTTGCCAACGACGTTAGATCAACTTGCTCAAGTAAATAATAGATAAACTGTAATTCATTATTCACTTCATCAAATTTAACAAAGTAAGTCACGTCTAGAGGCCAAAATTTGCCTTGTGTTAAATTTATCTCACCAGCAGAACCTTTTCGCCCAACAATAATACTTGGTTTGTCATAGTAAAATTTATTACTTCTGCTTATCGGACCGTTTGCACCGTAAACAGGATACAAACCATCTAAGTTTCTATCGCCAGCTTCTAATGGTTTTCCATACTCAAGCTGGATGATATTCCCAAGTGTTTTAACTTCCCACCCAGCCTTCATATAGCACTCCCATCATCCGTTCGTGGTGAGCTGTGAGCTTGGCGAACAGTCGAACCAGATTGCCCTTCGGCAAGCTCAGGGCGAACGGAGGCGAGGGGCTTTGCTAGGCGTGATACTTCTGCCCAGTCGCCACACATCATTGCCTCTTTCTTTTTTCTGCTCCAGCCTTTGATTTGCTGTTCTGAAGCTAATGCTTCTTCTCTTGTCACAAAATCTTGAGAGAATACTAATTCCAATGGCCTGCGATTGTAGGTGTAGCAAGTAGGAAAATAGCCCTGATTATGCTGTGCAATACGCTGCTCAAGGTTGTCGGTATGTCCTGTGTAATAGCTGTTATCTGTGCAGCGCAAAATATAAACCCAGAATGCCATTACCAATTCCTCCGTTCACCCTGAGCTCGTCGAAGGGTGATGTGGTTCGACTGTTCGCAAAGCTCACAGCTCACCACGAACGGGATATATAAACTGTTTATCATAGCAACGCCTTAATCCTAGCCAGCACTTCCGCACTTTCAGCATCTAGCACCGCAATTTCAGCCATGATGTCTTGCGGACTGCGGTGTATAACTTCTTCATTGCCGTTTGGATTTTTTACCGATAAATCGTACCCTTCGACTTCGCTCAGGGCGAACGTATTGACTGACCAGCTTTTAGGCGAATCAGCAAAGGTTTTTTGCAGCGTTACAAATTCTGCCAAATCAGCATCATTGAGCGGGTTGGTTTTGCCCATGTTGCGGCCGGGGTCCAGCTGGTAAAACCAGGTGTTTCTAGTTGGCGCGCCTTTTTCAAAAAACAGCACTACGGTTTTAACACCGGCACCTTGAAACGTGCCGCCCGGGCAATCCAGCACGGTGTGCAGGTTGCAGCTTTCAAGCAGCAGTTTGCGCAAGCTCACCGAGGCGTTATCGGTATTGCTTAAAAAGGTGTTTTTAATCACTACGGCAGCGCGGCCGCCAGCGCGCAGGCTTTTAATAAAGTGCTGCAAAAACAAAAACGCGGTTTCGCCGGTTTTAATGTTGAAGTTTTTTTGCACTTCGGCGCGCTCTTTGCCGCCAAATGGCGGGTTGGCAAGAATAATGTCGTAGCGGTCTTTTTCCTGAATATCGTTAATATTCTCGGCCAGTGTATTGGTGTGGATGATGTTGGGCGCTTCTATCCCATGCAAAATCATGTTCATAATGGCAATTACATAGGCCAGGCTCTTTTTCTCTTTGCCATAAAACGTGCTGGTTTGCAGCGTGGCTAAATCACTGGTGGTGAGGTTGGGCTGGTTGCGCAGGTAGTCAAATGCTTCACACAAAAAGCCGGCGCTGCCAACTGCGCCGTCATAAATCGTCTCGCCAATTTTTGGGTTAAGCACTTGTATCATGGCGCGGATCAGCGGGCGAGGGGTGTAGTATTCGCCGCCGTTACGCCCGGCATTACCCATGTTTTTAATTTTGGCTTCGTACAGGTGCGAAAGCTCGTGCTTTTCTGCCTGTGTGTTAAAGCTGAGTTCATCAATGCGCTCAATCACCTCGCGTAAGTTGTAACCGCTCTGAATTTTATTGTTGATTTCACCAAAAATCTCGCCGATTTTATATTCAATGGTGTTTGGGCCAGTGGCGCGTTGTTTAAAGCCTTTCAGGTAGGGGAATAATTTGTGGTTAACAAATTCTTTCAGGTCGTCACCCGTTAAGGCGTTGTTGTGGTCAAACTTGCCATCTGCGGTTTTTGGCGCTGCCCATGTCGGCCAGCGGTAAGCGGTATCGATAATAAAGCGGTAAGTTTTACCTTCCAGCTCCGCTTCCATTGCTTTGGTTTGCTCTAGGGCATCGAGATATTTTAAAAACAAAATCCAGGAGGTTTGCTCGGTGTAATCCAGCTCGCTGGTGGCCCCAGCGTCTTTATGCAGTATGTCGTCGATATTTTTGAAGGTTTGCTCAAACATGATCGCCTCAGATTTATAATTTTTCTAGATGCTAGTTTAGTTTACTTGTGCATATATCTTAAAATAAAAAAGCGGCCCCCATCTCTGGAAGCCGCTTTTAATTTGGTGGTGAAAGAGGGACTTGAACCCTCGACCCCAGGATTATGAATCCTGTGCTCTAACCAGCTGAGCTACATCACCTTGTAAACCTGTTTGCTTAAATTTCAGCAAGGCCGCAATTCTAGTGTTTTAGGCCGGAATTGTCAAAAAGAGTTTTGATATTTTTGCTTAAATCTCTGAAAATTAAACGTTAAACCTGAAATGCATCACATCGCCATCTTGCACGATGTATTCTTTGCCTTCCAAGCGCATTTTGCCAGCCTCTTTAGCGCCTTGCTCGCCTTTGTTTTTTACAAATTCATCATAGGCAATGACTTCAGCACGAATAAAGCCACGTTCAAAGTCGGTGTGGATCACGCCGGCGGCTTGCGGGGCTGTGGCACCTTTTTTAACCGTCCAGGCGCGTACTTCCTGCACGCCGGCAGTGAAGTAGGTTTGTAAGCCAAGTAAGTCATAAGCGGCACGGATAACGCGGTTTAAGCCTGGTTCTTCCTGGCCTAGTTCAGCCAGGAATAGCAGTTTGTCTTCTTCATCCAGCTCGGAAATTTCACCTTCGATTTTGGCGCAGATGCATACTACTGGTGAATTTTCAGCTTTGCCAAGGGCAATTACTTTGTCCAGATGCGGGTTGTTTTCAAAGCCTTTTTCATCCACGTTGGCTAGGTACATCACAGGTTTTACCGTGATTAAGCATAATGGTTTAAGCAGTTGCAGTTCATCTGCATCTAAACCAAGTGTTCGTACAGCTTTGGCTTCATTTAATGCGGGTAATACTTTGTCTAGTACTGCCATGAGGGCAATAGCGTCTTTGTCGCCACTTTTGGCTTTTTTGCCTTCGCGCTGCATGGTTTTTTCTACCGTTTCCATGTCGGCCAGTGCCAGCTCGGTGTTGATGACTTCAATATCTGAAAGCGGGTCGATTTTGTTGGCTACGTGAATTACGTTGCTGTCTTCAAAGCAGCGCACTACGTGGGCGATTGCGTCAGTTTCGCGGATGTTGGCGAGGAACTTGTTGCCGAGGCCTTCACCTTTTGATGCACCGGCTACCAGGCCGGCAATATCCACAAACTCAACAATCGCCGGTTGTGTACGTTGCGGCTTAACAATATCAATCAGCGGTTGCATGCGGGTGTCTGGCACTTCCACAATGCCTACGTTAGGCTCAATGGTGCAGAAAGGGTAGTTTTCTGCAGCAATGCCTGCCTTGGTAATGGCATTAAACAGGGTAGATTTGCCTACGTTAGGTAAGCCTACGATTCCACATTTCATATAATTCCAATCATCTTTTACGCAATCTCTGCGTTGTTATCAGTTTTCGGTAACTCGTCGTACTATTTGTACTGCCTCGTCCCCTCAAACTTCAACGCCTTGATCTTGCGTAAAATCTGAATGGACTTAATTAGCAGCCTGTTTTTTGTTAATTATTATGCACTTTACGGCTTCATTGCTGCTTTGTACTCAACAAAAATACAAGTGGAAAGATTTTGTTTTCTAAAACCTTTCCATTACGTCATTCCCGCGAAGGCGGGAATCTAGGCTAATTTACATACTTAACTGGATTCCCGCCTTCGCGGGAATGACGGTTCACGGAGTGTTTATTAATAATTTAACCAAACTTAAGTTTATATAAGTTTGGACCTATGATTTCTTGGTATGCAATTTTAACATTGCGCCTTCAAAGTCACCATTCAGTAACTGTGAAGCAACTTGCAGGCTATCATCAATACATTGGTTGATAGCGGTTTGTTCGTCTTTTGATGCTGCCTTTAATACAAAATTTACTACTTCGTTTCTATCTCCTGGGTGGCCAATGCCAAGGCGCAAGCGCCAGAAGTCAGGTGTGCCTAATGCCGCGGCGATGTCTTTCAGGCCGTTATGCCCACCATGCCCACCGCCTTTTTTAAGTTTTACGGTGCCGGGGCTTAAATCCAGCTCATCATGAATGACCAGAATCTGCGCCGGGGTGATTTTGTAGTAATTTGCTAGCGCGGCAACGGCTTTGCCGCTGGCGTTCATAAAGGTAGTGGGTTTTAGCAGCCAAATATCTGGTGTTGGCGCTAGTTTGCCAGCGATGCCAAAGAACTTGGCATCCAGTGCCAGTTTGCTATTGCTTGATGCGGCAAGTTGGTCTATCCACCAGAAGCCGGCGTTATGGCGCGTGGCTTCGTACTTGTCGCCAGGGTTGCCCAGGCCTACTAATAATTTAATTCCGCTAGTCATTTTTATTTAATTACTTTGTTTGCTAATTGCACAAATGAAAAACGCGCACTTTAATAACTAAAGCGCGCGTCATTGTCATATAGCTAAAAAAGCTACTAAACTTAAGCTGCTGGAGTTTCTTCTGCTGCTGCCTCAGAAACACCACCGCGTGTTTTAGCGATAGATGCAACAGCTGCGTCATCACCGTGAGCCAATTGTACAAATTCAACGCCTTTTGGCAATTTGATTTGTGACAAGTGGATTGAGTGACCCATTTCCAGATTTGCAACGTCAACTTCGATGAACTCTGGCAAGTCTTTTGCCAGGCAGCTAACGTCAGCTTCTGTTTGTACGTGAGCAACAATACCGCCACCGATTTTAACGCCAGGAGCTACATCAGCGTTAACGAAGTGGAAAGGCACTTTAACGTGGATTTTTTCAGTTGCGCTTACGCGTTGAAAGTCGATGTGTTGAATGGTATTACGCACTGGGTGCATTTGGAAATCACGTAACAATACGTTTTCTTTTTTACCTTCAACGATCAGGCTTAGTACTGAAGCATGGAAAGCTTCGTGACGGAATTGCAAGAACAATTCTTTACCGTCAAATTCCAAAGTAACCGCTTCTTTACCGCCACCATATACTACACCTGGCACTGAACCAGCACGACGTAGACGGCGGCTCGCACCCGTACCTTTAACGTCACGTTTTACTGCATTGATTTCAATAGTCATTTTACTACTCCTAAATTTACTGCTAGGCTTTTGACAGCCTTACTACACAAAAACTGCTTTCCGCGACCAGAAAGCAGAGAAAACTTTAAAACAAATCAATCCATGAACAGTGAAGATACAGAGTCTTCACAGCTGATTCTGCGGATTGTTTCTGCCAATAAGGCAGCCGCGCTTAACTGGCGGATTTTTTTGCAATTTGCTGTTTGTTCATTCAATTGAATGGTGTTAGTTACTACCAACTCATCCAACTCGGAATTTAAAATACGTTCTGCTGCACCACCTGACAGTACAGGGTGGGTAGCGTAGGCAACAACCTTGATTGCGCCGTGTTTTTTCAGTGCGGCAGCTGCTTCACATAGTGTGTTGGCAGTGTCTACCATGTCATCCATAATCACACAGGTGCGGCCGGCAACGTCACCGATAATGTTCATCACTTTTGCAACATTTGGTTTTGGACGGCGTTTATCGATAATCGCCAAGTCTGAGCCTAATTGTTTAGCCGCAGCGCGGGCACGTACTACGCCGCCAACGTCTGGTGATACCACCACCAGGTTTTCGTGATTCTGTTTTAACAGGTCACTCAGTAAAATCGGTGTAGCGTAGATGTTATCTACAGGAATATCAAAAAAGCCCTGGATCTGGTCAGAGTGCAAGTCCATCGTCAGCACGCGGTTAACACCAACGCCGGTCAGCATGTTAGCCACAACTTTTGCAGTAATCGCAACGCGAGCTGAACGTGGGCGACGATCCTGACGTGAATAGCCCAAATATGGAATGGCTGCGGTGATACGGCCAGCTGATGAGCGGCGTAGCGCGTCTACCATAACCATGACTTCCATCAGGCTGTCATTGGTAGGGTGGCTGGTTGATTGCAGAACGAATACATCGCGACCGCGAACGTTTTCAAGCAATTCAACCATGACTTCACCATCGCTAAACCTGCCTACGTCAGCGCGACCTAGCTCAATACCTAAGTGATTAGCAACTTCCTGTGCCAGTACTGGGTTGGCGTTGCCTGTAAAGACCATCATGTTGCCGTCAGACACCATTCGATTTCCTATCGTGCTGGCCTGCTTGCATGCGCCAGCTAGAGACTAAAAATAAAAAGCAAATTTAAAAAAATAAAAGCGTGTAAATCAAAAATCTACACGCTTGGTATTTTAATTCATGCAGCGTCATTGTCTGCATTTTTTTCTTAATGAATACAGACTTGTGATCTGCATTCTAAATTCTGGCTGGGGAAGAAGGATTCGAACCTTCGCATGCCGGAATCAAAATCCGGTGCCTTAACCAGCTTGGCGATTCCCCAATATTTAATCAGCATAATCTAACAGAGGGTGCTGATTTAACCCTTTAGCAACAAAGCCGCGGATGTTTTCCGGTTTCATGTTGCAAATTTTGTTTGCAGTTTCCAGGTTAGCCACTTCTAAAAATACCGAAGCGCCTGAACCACTCATTCTTGCATCGCCGTATTGCTTAAGCCAAGTTAGACAATTCGCAACTTCAGGATAAAGACTACAAACTACTTTTTCCAGACTATTTGTAAATTCAGGTTTGATGTTGCTACAACCTGAATTTTCAGTGCTCGATTGAGCTACCCTCGAAAAGGTCGACATTATCTGGGGATTCGAGTCCTTTGTCAATTGCTTATTAGCAAAAATTTGTGCTGTTGATACGTGAACATGTGGAGTCAGTACCACGTAGTAGGCTTCGCGCAAATCAATAGGCTGTAGTTGTTCGCCTACACCCTCTGCCCAAGCATTTGTTCCGTAAATAAAAAACGGTACATCTGCGCCTAGTTTAAGGCCTAACCCCAGCAATTCACTGCGGCTTAAATTCAGCTCCCACAGCCGATTCAACGCCAGCAGCACGGTTGCCGCATCAGAACTGCCGCCGCCCAGACCGCCGCCCATCGGGATGTTTTTTTCAACCCGTATTTCTACGCCGCATTCGCAACCGGTATGCTGCTGCAGTAATTTTGCTGCACGGATACATAAGTCGTTATCTTCCGGCACGCCAGGCACATCATTGGCGCGCTTGATCTGTTTGCTGTCAGTAGGTTTCAAATAAATAGTGTCGTAATAATCCAGCAAGCGAAAAACCGTTTGCAGCAGGTGGTAGCCATCGGCACGCTGACCGACTATGTGCAGAAATAAATTGATTTTTGCCGGGGCTAAAAACGCTTGGAAATCTTGCATGGATGATAGTGTGCTGTGCGGGTTAAATTTGTTATTAATTTGGTATGCGTTTATTTTATAGCGATATTAGACCTAGTGTTCGAGCTGGTTCCATTTTTCCACTAGTAGCTTCAAATTTAATTTTTCGCTTTTAAGGTAAATTTTGTTCGGTAGCAGGTAGCTGCCCTGTTGCTCGTAGTTGCTGTATTCAATTTTCCAGCCATCCTGCTCCAGATTTGTCAGCGCGCCTTGCTCGTTCCAAATGCTATTCTGCACCGGACTTTGTGTTGGTTTACCAATTGACCAGTCAGCAAGGCCTTTAAGTGGTAGTCGCCAACCTAATATTTCCTGAGTGAGCGTTTCTGCATCCGGTGCAGAGTAGCTTTTGCCACTGGAGTCTTCCAGCGTAAATTGATCGGGTGTTTTTTTGATACTGGCTACCTGACTGCCTAGCGGTGAAAACAGGGCGATGCTGTCATCCGTTTTGTTGTGCAGCCATTGCATGCTGCCTGAAAACCCCTTGCCGTTGGTTTGCACGCCAATGCGCCCTTGCAGTGAAAATTGCTGGATTTCGGCCAGGCTTTGCAGATGCTGTTGCCTGAGTTTTTGGGCAGCAGCGCTCTGGTCTGGCTTGGCAACGGGTCCGCTGGCGCAGCTTGCCAGTGCTGCGACTAACCCTGATAGGCATAGCGCGCGCACGGCTCTAGCTGTTTGAGTTGCCATGGGGAACACTGTAATTATGTCTAAGTGATTATGTTTAAGCTTGGCTTGTAATGGATTTAGGATTTGAATTTATTCGCGGTAGTCACCAGCACTTCATTATCTGGATTGATGGTTAAGGCATCGTTCCAGATTTTTTTGGCTTGGTCATGGCGGCCTTTATGCCACAACACCTCCCCTAAATGCGCAGCAATTTCCGGGTCCGGGTTAATGCTATAGGCATCCTGCAAGTATTGAATTGCTTTATCCAGATTGCCTTTTCGGTAGTGCGCCCAGCCCAGGCTATCCAGCATGTAATGATCGTTAGGTGATAGTGCCAGTGCTTTTTCAATGAGCGTGATGGCTTCATTGAGTTTGATGTTGCGATCCGCAAATGAATAGCCCAGTGCATTGTAAGCTGCGGCAAAGTCAGGTTTTTCTGCAATAGCCCGGCGCAGTTCTGACTCCATTACATCAAATTTTAGTATGCGCTCGGCTGCCAGCGCGAAGTCGTAAACCAATTCTGGTGTGTTGGGCAGGTTTTTAACTGCTTTTTCCAAAAGGTCGTATGCTTCTTGATTGCGTTTGGCTTTAACCAATATGGAAGCCTGCGCCTGAATAACGACAATTTGCTGTTCGGTGCTCAGGTTTTCTAAATCATCCAGCAGGTCAATTGCAACGTCGGCAGATTGTGTGCGTGCTAGCAGACCGGCAAGGCTGATCTGTGCTTCAAGATAACGTGGCCCTAAAGGTATTTTTTTATACCAGGCAGCAGCCGTATCATCCTGATTGAGTTTTTCGGAAGTTTGGCCCAGGTAAAGATGCAGTTGATCGACATCTTTGAAATCCAGCTCCAAAGCTTCCATAAAGTAATTTTGCGCTGCAATGTAATCATTGGCTTGGTATGACAGCAAGCCGACAACGGCAGTCACTTCAGCCAGATTTTTAGGGGTGCCGGTTTTGGCTTGTTCGATAATGAGCGGAAACTCTTTTTTTGCCGCAGCATATTGTTTCTGGCTAACCAGAAGCTTGGCCAGGTTGATGCGAACCTCGTTGGATTTTGGGTGTGCTTTTAAAAAGCTGTCGTAGTAATCAATGGCAGCCTGCGGAGATTTGCGAAATAGAATTTGCCCTTTAAGCAGTGCTGCAAGATCCCATCCTGCATGTAGTGATTCGGCCTTGTTTACGGAGGAAAAGGCAACATCGTCCTGATTGGCGATCCACGCAGCCTGCGCTATTGCAAAATGTGCTTCTGCGGAATCAGGGTAGGGTTTAGCCAGAAATTGCACCAGCTCCAGTATTGCGGCCTTGTCCGGGCTTCTGTTTAGCAGCGTGTTGATATACAGGAAGCCGCCAGCTCTGGTTTCTTCTTTAGCCAGTAGTTTGCTTAAGTACGGTTTTGTATCTTCAAGCCTGCCTGTGGCAATCAGCATTTCTGTCATTGCCTGCTGTGCTTCTGTAGAGTCCGGATCCAGCTCGGCCCATAGCTTAATGGCGGGCACGGCTAAATTGCTGATGTTGCCGTATGCAGCTATTTTAGCTGCACGCTCTGCCAGGCGCGGGTCTCTTTCCAGTTTTGCAAGGTCATAAAAAATTGCACCGGAGGTACCTATATCGCCACGCTGCCCAGCTATTTCACCTACCAGGTAGCGGTAGATAAATTCAGGTCGCAAAGTTTTTTCGGTTTGATCGTTAGCTTGCGCATCGTTCTCGGCGGCGATAATCATCGAGTCATTTTTAAGCTGGTTGTGCGTAGCGCAGCCGTTAAGGCTTATCATGGCTGCCGATAAAGTCATCCACAATATGGGGGTGAGCAGCAGTGAACCCTTTTTAATAGACTGATTAGCTGGTTTTGATTTGATCATTGGGCGCATAGGGTAATTTTTATAAGTAAGTTGTTTAATATTGACTGGTCTAATTTTTAGAGTTTCAATTTTTTTGAGTTTCTTTTTTAGAGTTGCAATGATCCGTTTTGTTCAAACGCTTGTAGCTAGCTTTAAAGCCGCCAGCGACATGCGCTGTAATTCATGTACTGTAATTGGAAGTATGGCTAAAATAAAGTTACTTGTTTACGCAGAAGAGTCTATTAACACTAGTATGATGCACTGCTAGCTCTTAGTCCGTGACAGCGGTCACAAGTTCCTACATAATTATGCGTTGACTATAACGCAAGTTGAGTGAACTTTCCAATAGGCTTGTTCTCAGTTGGCGGTGGGTCTGTTAATTTTTTTGTATATATTTAGTGTTGTATATATTTAGTATTTAAACGAATGTTTCAAAATTTGAGTAGCTATGAATAATTTTACAGTAGAAGCAATCGAACTTACCCGGCTTTATGGTGGTAGAGAAGCAGTAAGCAATGTTAGTTTTACCTTGAGCAAGGGCGAAGTTCTTGGCTTTTTAGGGCCGAATGGTGCCGGTAAATCAACCACCATGAAAATGCTTACCGGCAATCTGGCGCCGAGTAATGGCAGCGTAAAAATCTGTGGCATCGATATGATGGAAAATCCAAAAGAGGCGAAAGCGCTGATTGGATACCTGCCGGAAATGCGCCCATTGTATAAAGAGCTTACCGTTGATGAATACCTGACTATGGCAGCCAGATTGCATCGGGTTAGCTCCAAGCATATTAAAACAGCCGTAGAAACTGCAAAAGAGCGATGCGGCCTTGGTCACATGAGCAAGCGCCTGATTGAGAATCTGTCAAACGGCTATCAGCAACGTGTAGGCATTGCGCAGGCCATTATCCACCGTCCAATGGTGGTCATTCTGGATGAACCTACCGTTGGTCTGGATCCTATTCAAATTCGTGATATTCGTGCCTTGATCCGTGAAGTAGGCCGTGAGCATAGCGTGATTATTTCTACACATATTCTGCCTGAAGTTGAGATGGTTTGTGACCAGGTGCAAATCATTGATAAGGGCAAGCTGGTATTTAATGGTTCTATTGACGTGCTGAAACGCCAGCGCGTTGGTAATAAATTATTAGTTGGTTTGCGTAATGCACCAAATATTCAGGAGTTGCTCAATATTCCGGGTGTTGCTGAAGCAGAAGCTCTGCCAAGCGGCTTGATACGCGTTCGTTTTGAAAATGACGCTACGCCGGCAGAGGCGATTGTACAGACTGCCGTGCAGCAGGGTTGGGGCTTGCATCAGATTGCGCCGGATCAAACCAGTCTGGAAGACGTATTCATGCAGCTGACCTACCAAGAGCAAGTTGTTGCTCCAGAACAGTCAGTCGCTTAATCTTGAGCTAATGACGCAATCAGAATTTAGGGTGTATTTATGATTATCAATGTAGCAAGAAAAGAATTGAAAAGTGTGTTTGCCTCGCCTATGGGTTGGGTGATTTTGTCTTTACTGATGTTTGCTTTTGGCACGCAGTACCTGAATGGTGTAAATGATTACTTCGCGGTGATGTCAGGCGCGATGCGCCCGGCTGAACGTACCGGTGTCACGCAGTTTGTAGGTCAGTCTGTTTACGGCCTGGCTTCATTCATTATGCTGTTTGCCGTACCGCTGCTTTCCATGCGTTTAATTTCGGAAGAGCGTCGTAGCCAGACTTTGCCGTTTCTGTTCAGTGCGCCACTGTCATTGACTGAAATTGTAGTTGGCAAGTTTTTAGGTCTGGTTGCTTTCTTGAGCATACTGATCGTGTTTATCGGTGCCATGCTGAGTACGCTGAATATCTGGTCAGATATTGATTTTGGTTTTTTAATCGCTAATTCACTGGGTTTGCTGTTAATGGTTGCCAGTTTTTCTGCGCTTGGTATTTATTTCTCCAGCCTGACCCAGCAGCCGGTCATCGCGGCGATATTAACTTTTATCGCTTTGTTTGCATTGATGATGCTGGATCGCTTTTTTGCAGGCGACCCATCAAATATTCTGGGCAGCTTATCGCTAACACGCCATTTTCAGTCATTTAACAATGGCCTGATCGATACTGCCGATATTGCCTACTTTATTTTATTTGCCGCGACATTTTTAACCCTAACAGTGCGTCGCTTAGATGCTGACCGCTTACGTGGTTAATTGGAACTCTTGCTATGAACATCAATCGTAAATTACGTTTTCAATTATTAGTACAAAACTGGTTTTTTGTCGTACTGTTTTTAATGCTGGTGGTTTTGCTGGGCTATCTTGCCAGCCAGTATCACGTTGCTAAAGATATTACTCAGGCCAACCGCAACATTCTTACACAGGGTAGTGTGAATGTGATTAAGCAGATGAAGGCGCCGATAAATATCACAGTGTATGCAACCAAGGATGATGCATCCAGCGGTGATACTTTCCGTAAGGGGATTGTTGATTTTTTCGCGCGTTATCAACGTGAAAAAAAGAACATTCACTTAACGTTTATCAACCCATCAGAAGAGCCCAAACTTGCACAGGATGCCGGCGTAAAAACCGATGGTGAAGTGGTGATCGAGTATCAAAAACGTGTTGAACATATCGTACCGCCGTTTGCCGAGCAAGAAGTGACCAATTTACTGGTTAGACTTTCCCGTACTAACCAGCAGGCGGTCATGTATCTGGATGGCCATGGTGAGCGCAACTTGATCGGTGTAAAGAATCACGATATCGGCGAGTTCGGTAAACAGCTGGAGGCCAAAGGTTTCAAGTTTGCCAATCCTGATCTGACAATTGCGCAGGCTGTGCCTGCGAATGGTGCCATGCTGGTGATTGCCAGCCCGCAAGTAGATGTGAGCGATGTTGAAGCCAAGAAAATCAAAGCATATCTTGAGACCGGCGGTAATTTATTATGGCTGTTGGATGATGACAATCTGCGTGGTTTGAAAGAAGTTGCTGATTATCTGGGCATGAAAGTTTCGCCAGGTATTGCACTGGATATGGCTTCAGCACAATACGGCGCCGATGCCCGCGTGGCGTTTGCGAGCCTGTATGGCGAACATGCGATTACCAAAAATTTCATGCTGCGTACCTTGTTTCCGGAAGCGCATGAAGTGATGGCAAAAGGTACGGATGAAAATGGCTGGAAAGTGAGCAACCTGGTTGAAGTGGCGCCTAACGGCTGGTTGGCTTCAGCTAAACTGGCTAAAGATGCCAAGCCTGAATTTAACGAAGCGACAGACAAACGCGGTCCGATCAATATCGGCGTGGCTTTAGAGCGTACTTATGGCAAAAAAGGCCAGCGTGTAGTGGTAATGGGTAATGCAAACTTTTTGTCCAATACTTTTATTACCAACGGCGGCAACCTGGATCTGGGGGTCAATATTGTTAACTGGCTGGCCGGTGATGATAGCCTGATTACCATTCAGCCTATGCCATTAAAAGACATCAATGTGTCAATTCCAGATACAAAAATGGGTGTGGTGACGGCATGGACTGTGTTCCACGCATTTCAATACTTTATCCCGCTTGGCTTCCTGATCGCCGGGGTATTGTTGTGGTGGAAACGCAGAAGAGCCTAAGTTCTGTTGATTAAGATTATTTACAGGCAAATTGCTGGTTTTATTTGGCTGGTTTTATTTGAAGGTGCTGCATGAAAAAACGTTGGATACTCAATTTAATTATGCTGACGGTAGTTGCCGGGTTGGTCTCGTTTTTGTATTTGCGACCCAAGCCGGAGTTGGCAAAAGACAATACCTATGAAGTTTCTGCCTACAAACTGGCAGAGTTCAATGGCATTAAAGTTGAGTTTCCGGCAAAGGCTGCTGTTACCTTTGAAAAAGTAAATGGCTTCTGGAACCTGACCGCACCCTACAAAACCCGTGCTGACCAAGCTTCCGTGCAGCGTATTCTGGCGGTGATTGCTGCTGCCAGCCGCGAAAAGATTGTTACTGATGATCTGGAAAAATTCGGCCTGCATCAGCCTTCAATCAAGCTTACATTGTTCAGAGATAAAAATAATGCCGAAGAGTTTTTGTTTGGCACTTATAACCCGTTAAGCGATGAGCAATACATTGCCCACAAAGGCGTTGTTTATCTGATTGCCAATAGTTATGGCGAGGCAGCCTCAATACAGGTAACGGAACTGATAGACAAAGCACCACTGAAACCTACCGAAAAAGTAGCCGGTTTTGACTTTAGCCGTCTGGAGCAGTGGGAAGAATCCAGACTGAATCTGGATTTGGTTGACGGCAAATGGAAGGTATCTCTTGAACAAGCTAAACCCACGCAGAATGAATTAAATGAGTGGGCGGATTACTCATGGATACATACGCGTGCTAAATCAGTCGAGCTTTACACGCCTGATCGCAAGGCTGTGCATCCGTCATTTGAAATCAAGATGGCTGATGGCAGCAAAGTACATTTTGATAAGATTCAGGAATCACCTGAATTGATATTAGCGCGTCCGGATGAGGGGCTGATGTATTTCTTCCCGCAGGACGAAGGCTTTGTGATGCTGAATCCGCCAATCAATCTGCCTAGTAAATAACTCAATTAGCCAGCCAGTGATGATTTAAAGCTATATTGCCAGACTAATATGTTGGCAATATAGCTTTTTTATTTTTGATGCATGATATGAATAGGGTGCCAGTCAATGCCAGAACTCCCGGAGGTTGAAACAACCAGACTTGGTTTGATGCCCTTGGTTAATCAAACGGTAGCGCAAGTAGTCATACGCAACGGCTCACTGCGCTGGCCTATTCCGGCAGATTTAGCCAGCCTGCTCAACGGCCAAGTCTTGAAGTCACTTACGCGTCGCGCCAAATATATATTGGCGCATTTTGACAATGGCGTGTTACTGCTGCATCTCGGCATGTCAGGCCGTATTTGCCTGCTGGCCCAGGATGAGCCGCCACAAAAACATGACCATTTTGATGTTTGCTTTAGCAATGGGCAGGTGCTGCGCTTGCGTGATCCGCGCCGGTTTGGCGCTGTGTTATGGGCAGGTACAAATCCGCAGCAGCATATGCTATTAAAGATGCTGGGCCCGGAGCCTCTGGATGATGCATTTAATGGTCAATATCTCCATCAGCAACTGCGTAGCCGAAGTGTTGCCATCAAAATAGCGATCATGGACAGTCATCTGGTGGTAGGGGTAGGCAATATTTATGCGAGTGAGTCATTGTTCCGTGCCCGCATTCATCCGCAGAAATCCGCTAAAACACTTAGTCTGGCGCAGTGTGAGCGTCTGGTTGCCGAGGTTAAAAGTACATTAAAAGATGCACTGGCTGCCGGCGGCAGCAGCCTGCGCGATTTCTTTGGCACGGATGGCAATCCGGGATATTTTCAGCAGCAGTATTTTGTTTACGGACGCGCTAATGATAAAGGTGGCGAGCCGTGCCGCGTATGCAATGCGCCAATCAAGATGATCCGGCAGGGGCAGCGCTCAACGTTTTATTGTGAAAATTGCCAGAGTCAAAAAGCGATTCGAGGTTTGAAGTAAGCAGGGTGGGCAGACGCTGTCCACGCGTATATTCAGAGATTAGGTGGGCAACGAGTTGCCTACCCTACAATGACTGATGCTGCCTTGCTGCATGCTCATGCAGGTAGCCATGCGGACTACTGGGACTGCCGCCGATTTTTTGCGGTATCAGTGAGCCGATAACCATGCCGATAACGCTCACCCCAAAACCTATCAGCTGTGGTGGAACCAGGCTGGCTTTGCCGACCAATACCTCAATAAGTATCCATGAGCTGATGCCGCCAATAATGGCTGCCAGTGCGCCCTGTGAAGTGGCTTTGCGCCAGAATGCGCCAAACATTAAAGGTACAAACGCGCCAGCCAGCGTGATCTTGTAGGCAGACTCCACCATGCCAAAGATGGAACGTTCCGAGTTGAGCGCATACAGCAAAACACACACGCCAAAAACTACCAGGCAGATACGCATGACACGCAGAAAGCCTTTGTCGCCGAGATGCGGAATGTAGCCGCGCACGATGTTTTCAGCAAAAGAGACTGAAGGTGCCAGCAGCGTGGCGGATGAGCAGCTCATAATGGCAGATAGAACGGCACCGAAGAATATGGCCTGTGCAATCACCGGTGTGTGCTGCAACACGAGTGTAGGCAGCACTTTTTGTGAATCTTCAATGACCAGTTTGCCAAAAAACACCGGATCTATCAGTGTGGCGGCATAGGCAATGAACATGGGCACAAAGGTAAAGCAGAAATAAACCGAAGCACCGAGGATAGAGCCCCATAGCGCGATTTTTGCGCTTTTGGCAGAGGTGATGCGCTGGAATACATCCTGCTGCGGCACCGAACCCAGCATCATGGTTAGCCAGCCGCCCAGAAATGTAATCCACACCCAGATATCTGCGCCTTTAGGAAAAAAGTCGAGCTTGCCGGCAGCACGCGCGTGCTCAATCACAGGTGCTACGCCACCGGTCATGCCTGAAACAATGTTGCCGATATAGAGCAGGCCGCCGATGACCACGATCATCTGTACAAAGTCCAGTACTGCTACTGACAGCATGCCGCCCAGTGTGGTGTAGGTGAGCACGATTGCGGTGCCGAGTATCATGCCGGCTTGCTCGCTAACAGCGCCATTGGTAATCATGCTGAAAATCAGCCCCAGGGCTTTGATCTGTGCTGCTACCCAGCCAAGGTATGAAATGACGATGGCAACAGTCGTCAAAACCTCTACCGTGCGGTTGTAGCGCATGCGGTAAAAGTCACCCAGCGTGAGTATGTTGAGTTTGTATAGCTGTGTGGAAAAGAAAAAACCGGCAATGATCAGGCACATGCTGGAGCCGAATGGGTCTGCTGCTACACCGTTCAGGCCTTCAGTGACGAAGGTTGCCGAAACGCCGAATACCGCTTCTGCACCAAACCAGGTAGCAAATACCGTTGCCATCACCACCGGCAGAGGTAGGTGGCGGCCGGCAACGGCGTAGTCTTTTGCACTCTTGACGCGCATTGCCGCCAATACGCCGATGCCAATTGAAATGGCTAAGTAGATGACAACAAACCAGATCAGCATGATTTAAAACCTTATGGATTATTCCACACGCGTCCAGTTTTGTGAGCGGCCTAAAAGTGAAATGCCGATATAACCGCGCACCTCGAGCTGGTTGCCGGTGTTGTCCAGTTTCATCAGGCAGCGATAGGTTTTGCCGTTTTCAGGGTCTAGAATTTCACCGCCTTCATAGTGACCATCTATAAATTTGATGCCTTTTACAATGGTCATACCTACGATGCGCTGGCCTTTGCGTTCATCTTTACATTTATCACAAACGGCATCTGGCGTATCTGTAGCTAGCAGGCCTTTTTCAATTACGGCACTATATTCGCCGTTGTGTTCCTGAATTCTGACCAGTGAGCGTGGCTTGCCGGTATTGTCGTCTATGGTTCTCCATAAGCCGGACGGGGTTGTGCCAGCGGCAAAGACTGCAGGGGCAAGGCTTAGTAACAAAAGACTAAAAGCGGTAATTAGTTTGGTTTTCATCATGTGTTCCTTTGTATTAGTGAATAAAATAACTGCTGGCTACCAGTAAAACCTCTACAACTGCAACTGCTACAATTGCCAGTACCAGCCGCCTTTGCCACACTGCCTGAAGTTGCTGCGCCTCAATCAGTTTGTCGATAGAAGCTCGCAACGGCAAGTCCATTTCTGCCTGATTTGTTTGTGTCAAAAATTGGTGGGCCAATCTTGGCATTTCGGGCAGTACTTTTGCGATATGCGGCAATTCTTTTTTTACGGTTTTAAGAATCGCCCGCCAGCCGACCTGTTCGCTCATCCAGCGTGTCAGGAACGGCTGCGCACTTTTCCATAAATCCAGATTCGGATCCAGCTCGCGGCCCAGGCCTTCAATGTTGAGCAGAGTTTTTTGCAGCATAATGAGCTGTGGCTGAATAATGACACCAAAGCGGCGAGCCATCTGGAACAGGCTTAATAACGTGCGCGCAAAGGAAATGTCTTTCAAAGGCTTATCAAAAATCGGTTCGCAAATAGCACGCACTGCGGTTTCCAGCTCTTCGCGCTTGGTGTCGGCAGGTACCCAGCCGGAGTCGATGTGTGCCTGTGCTACATCGCGGTAATCGCGGTTGAAGAATGCGAGAAAGTTACGCGCCAGATAGTATTTGTCGGTATCGTTCAGGGTGCCCATGATGCCGAAATCCAGCGCAATATATTTGCCGTCATCCGCCACCTGAATATTGCCGGGATGCATGTCGGCGTGGAAGAAGCCATCGCGGAATACCTGCGTGAAAAATATCTCAACGCCTTCAGCTGCCAGGCTCGGAATATCTATGCCTTTGGCAGTTAATACGTCGCGCTGGCTGATCGGCGTGCCGTGCATGCGCTGCATGACCATGACTTCTTTGCGACACCAGTCCCAGTGTACTTCTGGCACGATCAACATGCTTTTATCTGCAAAGTTGCGTCCCAGTAGGCTGCAGTTAGCCGCTTCCAATGTTAAATCCAGTTCGCTCTGCGTGTGGCGGGAAAACTCAGCAACTACTTCACGTGGTTTAAGTCTTTTGACTTCAGACGAAATGCCCTGCAGCAACCAGGCGATGGTATCCATCAGGCGCAAGTCATGCGCAATGGTATTTTCAATGTTCGGGCGCAGTACCTTGACGGCAACCGGCTCGCCGTGTGGCAGGTGTGCAAAATGTACTTGTGCGACAGAGGCGCTGGCAATCGGTACTTCATCGAATTGGGAGAATAGTTGATCCAGTGGCTGGTTAAATGCAGCGGTAATGACTTTTTCAACTTCCTGGTAAGCGAACGGAGGTACACGATCTTGCAGTTTAGCCAGTTCATCTGCGATATCTGGTGGAATCAAATCGCGCCGCGTTGAAAGCATTTGTCCGAATTTTACGAAAATCGGACCTAAATTCTCGAGCGCAAGTCTTAATCTTTCACCGCGCGGCGTCTGCTTGTTACGCCAGAATAACAGGCCATTGATCACACATTGCAGCGGCTTAAGCCTGGTATGGCTGAGAATGAATTCATCCAGGCTGAAGCGTAATGCGATAAAAATGATATAAAAAAGCCGAAAAATACGCATAAATTTATTGAATGCTATCTATGAAACTGGATTGTCAGGATTGGCGGTTATGTCAGGCGTTGTGCTTACAGCTTTAGCAAGTTTGTTCAGCCGTTTTTCCAGTCGTTCTACATCTGCGCGCAGGGTATCGACTTCCGTATTAAACTGCTCAACATGGCGTTTTTTAGCCAGCGTGGGTTTTTCTTCCTGCCAGTATTCGCTCAACATATCGGCTAGGTTGGTGGCGCTGTCTTTGACTGTGCCGACGCTATGACGTGCAAATTCACCAATTTTGTTGGCAGGTATATCACCAACCAGTTTGCTGAAATCATCTTCGTAATCCCAGCGTACTTGTGACAACACTTTAGCGAGTGCAGTTGCCAGGTGCGTGTCGCCATCAACTTTAATCTGTAATTTGGCAGATTCGTCTTTCGCCATCAGGCGTAGCAGCAGGCTGGGCGGAATGGTGATGGTAGCGTCAGGAATGTTAGTGACACCAGCAATGGCGAGACTGCCGTTTTCGAGTATTACGAGGGAGGTTCTGAACAGCACGAAATTCAACTGCACAGACTTGCTGGCGAAAGGCTGCAGCAATGGCGCTGACCATGCATTCTGTGCAAGCAAGTGCTGGATTACGTGCGTAGATAGCTGTTTTAACATCAGGTCTTGTAACCTTTATGCAAAGCAACTACGCCGGCCGCAAGATTGTAATAATCCACTTTGCTTAATCCGGCATCAATCATCATTTGTTTAAGTGTTTCCTGATCAGGATGCATGCGGATTGACTCGGCAAGGTACTGGTAACTTTCAGCATCTTTAGCCAGCAATTTGCCCATCAGCGGCAGCAGCTTGAATGAGTATGCGTCATACACTTTGGACAAGGGCTGCCATACCTTTGAGAACTCAAGTACCAGCAGGCGGCCGCCAACTTTAAGTACACGTTGCATTTCTGCTAAGGCGCGGTCTTTATGCGTCATGTTACGCAGGCCGAATGCCACGATGACGCAATCAAAGTAATTATCCGGAAATGGCAGTTTTTCGGCGTCGCATTGCAGGGCGGGTACGTTCAGGCCGGCATCCAGCATGCGGTCGCGGCCAACGCCTAACATTGAAGCATTGATGTCAGTGAGTATGACCTGACCTTCCGCGCCGACTTTTTGGGCGAATAGTTTGGATAAATCGCCGCTGCCGCCCGCAATGTCCAGTACCTTGTCACCGCGGCCTACACCGCTGATGCTTACCGCAAAACGTTTCCAGCTGCGATGCAGGCCTGCTGACATGACGTCATTCATCAGATCATACTTATTGGCTACAGAGTGAAAAACGTCAGCAACTTTCTTTGCTTTCTCGGATTCGGCAACTGTTTTAAAACCAAAATGCGTATTGTGTTCTGTAGTCATGGTGTTCTTTTCTTAAGCTGTGTTTTTTCTTACATGGCCTGAAGCATTTAGCTTGCCCAAATATTCCAGCCACAGTGCTTCATAATTGCTTGCCAGATCATACAAGTAATCCCACGAGTATAAGCCAGTGTCATGACCGTCAGAAAATACAAGTTTGATGGCGTAATTTCCTACTGGTTCTATGGCGGTGATATTTACATCCTCTTTCCCGATTTGCAGCACTTCCTGGCCTGGGCCGTGGCCTTTAACCTCGGCAGAAGGCGAATAAACCCGCAGAAATTCGCATGACAGCATGCACTCTGTATCATTATCAAACCTGATTTCCAGCAAGCGTGAGGCCTGATGCAGTTTGATGTCTATCGGGCGTGGTGAATTAGGTGTTAAACCGCTCATAAATAATCATTTTTTGTAAAAACAAGATGATAACAGAATGGCGTAGATTGCTGATATTTACCCTTGCAACCGCTTATAATTAAAAATTAACCGCTTATCTGAATTTGGCTTGAAATGTGCATATTAGACGGTTGATTTCATTTGCAATTTAGATCAGGAATGATAAAGTTACGCTACCTAAAAGTGGTTTAAGGACCATCATGGCAAATAATAATTTAGCTAAACAATTCGCAGTATATTCAGAGTGGCGCAAAGGGCTGGTTGAGACTATTTGCGATTATCGCAACTGGTTAAACGAGCAAGAGCTTAATGATGCACAGGTTGACCAGCGCATACAGCAGCTTCTGGATAGATTGCGTGAAGATAAACTGAATGTGGCTTTCGTAGCGGAATTCTCGCGCGGTAAGTCCGAGTTGATCAATGCAATATTCTTTGCAGGTTACGGCACGCGTTTATTGCCATCCAGTGCTGGCCGTACCACCATGTGTCCTACTGAATTGCTGTACGACAAATCAAAACCAACCTCAATCATGATGCTGCCGATAGAGACCCGGCTTTCTGACGCAACTACCTCTGAATATAAACGCTATCCGGATGAGTGGAAAACGGTGACATTTGATGTGGATTCAAATGAAAGCATGGTCAGTGCGTTTAAAGAGGTAAGCAGCACCAAGCCGGTTTCTGTTCAGGAAGCGGAAAAATATGGTTTGTTTGATCCTAACAGCGCGGATGATGCGCTGAACCTGAACAAAGATGGCACGGTGGATGTGCCATGCTGGCGTTATGCTATGATCAATTTCCCGCATCCATTGCTGGAACAGGGCTTGGTGATTCTTGACACTCCGGGCTTGAATGCGATTGGTACCGAGCCTGAGCTGACGATCAATATGCTGCCAAATGCACATGCCGTGCTGTTTATTTTAGCGGCTGACCAAGGGGTAACCAAGTCTGAAATTGACGTTTGGCGCCAGTACATCAGCGGCACACGCTGGAAGCAAAAAGGCCGCTTGGCTGTCATGAATAAAATTGACGGTCTTTGGGATGAGCTGAAAGACGAAAAAGAAATCGAGAAAGAACTGAATAAGCAAATCAAGACCAGTGCCGAATTGCTTGGTCTGGATACTAATCAGATATTCCCGGTGTCAGCGCAAAAAGGGCTTTTAGCCAAGGTCAATAAAGATGAAGCATTATTGATCAAGAGCCGTGTTCTGGAGTTGGAAAAAGCCCTTTCTGACCAGTTGATTCCATCCAAACAGGAAATTGTGCGCGACAACACGCAGAATGAGATTGAAGACTTGATCTCCAACTCAAACATTATTCTTGAGGCGCGTTTTTCAGGTATTAACGAGCAGCTGGTTGAACTGCGCGGCTTGCGTGGTAAAAACGAAGACGTGGTTGAGCACATGATGAACAAGGTCAAAGTTGATAAAGAAAACTTTGAAAAAGGCCTGCAGCGTTTTCAGGCCTTGCGCAGCATTTTTTCTCAACATACTAACCGCTTGTTTACATTGCTGGGTATGGAGTCACTTAAGGTACACGTGCATACCACACGTGAGACCATGATCAATGCCAGCTTCACTAAAACAATCCGTGAGGCGATGGATAACTTCTTTAGCGAATTGAAAGACCGTTTGCTGTCGTCTGATGCGCAGATTGATGAAATTAAAAAGATGATGGATGTGATGTACGAGAAGTTTTCTAAAGAGCATGGCCTGCGTAAGTCCGAGCCACCTGCTTTCTCAACGTTGCGCTATCAAAAAGAATTAGCAAAGTTGGAGCGTGCTTATAAAGAGCAGTTCAACACCGCTTTTAACATGATCGCCAATGAGAAAATGACGCTTACCACCAAGTTCTTCGAGACATTGGCTAGCCGTGTGATACATGTCTATGAAGTTGCCAATCGTGATATTGAAAATTGGTTGAAGGCTGTTATCGCGCCGATGGAGTCTCAAGTGCGTGAGCATCAGTTGCAGTTGCGTCGCCGTCTGGAAAGTATCAAGCGCATTTATAAAGCGACTGACACTTTGGAAGATCGCATTTCCGAATTGGAAGCAATTGAAAAAAGCATACAGGCTCAGTTGGATGACTTGAATAAATTACGTGCAGAGTTAAGCCATGCATTAGCATTTGAAGAGTTGGGCCAGGCGGTCGCTGCATAGACCAAGTTCGGGCTGCGCAGTTAATTACGCAGTTAATTAGAAGTGCAATAAAAAAGGCTGCATATAGCAGCCTTTTTTATTGATTACGACGTGTATTACTGTCTTAGTTTTAACGACTCGCCAGCATCAAGGTTTTCATTTTCTGCATCGCTTTTTGTTCAATCTGGCGAATACGCTCTGCTGACACTCCAAACTCATCAGCAAGTTCATGCAGGGTTTTTCCGCCATCTTCCTGTAACCAGCGTGCTTCAACAACGCGACGGCTTCTTTCATCCAGGTTTTCAAGCGCGTTAGCCAAGCCGGTAGTTTCAGCCGCCTCAAATTGTTTTGCTTCCAGGGCTTCTATCGGTGTCAGGCTTTCATCTTCCAGATAGGCGATCGGGCTATAATGTTCATCGCTATCGTCATCAATGTTTGCTTCCAGAGAGATCTCATGACCATTCAGTCTGGACTCCATCTCCATGACTTCTTCAGGCTTTACATTCAACTCACGTGCAATGTGCGCGACTTCGCCAGGCTGCATGGTATTAATGCCGGTTTTCATGCTGCGCAGGTTAAAGAAAAGCTTGCGTTGTGCTTTAGTTGTGGCGATTTTCACCAGACGCCAGTTTTTCACAATGTATTCGTGAATTTCGGCTTTGATCCAGTGCATTGCAAATGAAACCAAGCGCACACCACGCTCCGGGTCAAAGCGTTTTACCGCTTTCATCAGGCCGATATTGCCTTCCTGAATCAGGTCGGCTTGAGGTAATCCATAACCAGTATATCCGCGTGCAATACTTGTCACTAAACGTAAGTGTGAAACAATCAGTTTGCGAGCCGCTTCTAAATCATTTTCCTTTTTGAATTTAACAGCCAGGGAAAACTCTTCTTCCGCAGAAAGAATCGGATAAGCTTTAATTGCCCTGGAGTATTGCTCAAGGCTGTCAGTAGCGGTTAGTACTGGAACTGTTAAAGCAGTGGTCATTGGTTTTGTATCCTCCTGAAATGTCATTTTAGCACTCACTATTTGAGAGTGCTAGTGAAAAAAAGTTTCATAGACTATAAATAAGCTCTTATATATTAATGCCGAGGATATGAGTCGTTCAGGGTCTGGTAGATGCGCTCAAGCTAGGGTAGGCGGCCCTGAGTAGACTATCCAAATGATACTTAGTCTTGTGATTAGATCAGTTTCCTAATTAACTTGAATAGCCTGTAACACTTCGCACTAACATTAATAGTTGCAATGTAATTTGCCAGTTATTTCAACCCATATTTATTTTTTTGTTTTAAGTTTTTCGATCTGCTCTTCCTGCGTCTTAAACTCTTTGGCTAACTCTACAAAAAGCTTAATTATTTTGCGTGCGGTGGTCGCTTCTTCTGTCTTGGTAAGCTTTAGTGTCGTTAAATTTTTAAGTTGTTTTGATCCGGATGCTTTTCTGATCATTTCTTCATATTGCTTGAATTTGGCTGCAGGAGGGTCAACTTCTGACTGTAATATCGTTAGAACTGTTTTACCCCATAAAACCTTAACCTCACTAACCCCGGTTAGAAATTCAGAGCCTATCGGTAACTTTGAGATCCTTGCAACACTTTCAATCATCTGAGGTATTAGATTTGGAGTTACCGATTCAAATTTGGATTCGCCAATAGCATTCGGAATAATAGTTACTGATTTTTCCCCGGTTTTAATCATCAAGCCGGAAAAATAGTCGCTTACTTCTTTGCTGCTTGCTCTTAATTCTGTATCTCGAAATATATATATATCCGGAGTAATGCGCCCAAATAAATTAAACGCCTGATTGACTATATCTAAATTCTGCTTAAGAGATAATTCTTTCGGGTTTATATTGGCTGGAGGGGTGAAGCTTTTTGCCCCAGAATAATGAGCTTCCAAGTTTTTTAAGGCGATATCTAATTCTTTTTCCCTACCTGCTGATGCAAGATAATATTTCAAATTCTCGATAGCAGTATTTTTCTCTGCTTGCTGAACTTCTGAAAAAAGAGGGATAAAAAATTCAAAAAATACGCCACCTCGTTGGTTGATAGCTCTGCCAACACTAGCCGCTTCCCCCGATGTAGTTCGATTTCCAAGTGCATCGCGCACAAGATACAAGAAGTGACGGATAGATATGGTTTCATTGCCTAACTTGATGTTTCCTTCATCAGCCAGTTTTTTTGAAATCAATTTTGATCGTACTAACTCCTGTTTCGCTATTTCAACAAGACCACTAAGAGCACGATCTTTTTCATTTGCCTCAGCAAACATTTTAGCAAGTACTTTTGTGTTTGCAGTAGGCCCGACTGGCTCAATACCTTTAGGGGGAGGCTTTGACTTTATATTGATTTTAAGTAATTGACTAACATTACCTGCACAAATATCTTTTAAAAGTGCCTTTGCTTCTGCACTTTCTTTTGCTGTAATCTCGAAAACAGGAATTTTTTTATTAAATTCAGATCTTGACTCTAATGTCAGTGCTATATGAAACCTATTTTTTTTGGGTTTTGGATCAGCCACTGTTAGCTCGCTTCATTCAGGAAGTATGTGTCTAATGCCAAGCCAAAAGTTATGGATAGTTTTCTATCAACTTTAACAATGTCTCGTGTTGATAAAGGCACCCCCTTCATTTTTGATAGTCCCTTCAAGCCCAGGTATGACACCCCTTTTTCTATTCCCTTAATGACAACCAGGCTAACCGCGATATTTGCGGTATGTGCCATCAGAACATAGATGTAACTGGGTTTTTGCGCTATCAAGCATGCAATATCATGTATTTCTGATGGGGCAGGGCTGTTTTGAGCATTGATAAACTGTTGCGCTAGCTGCCGTCCTATTAGCTCTCTACTCAAACTTACCTCATTAATAACATTAACGTAGGACCCTAACATTAATGCCAAAAAAACCTTGCTAAGTGCATTTCTGGCAACAGCAAGCACTGCAACTTCAGGTGCCAAAAATGTTAATACTCCTATAGCTATGCTGGAAATTATGGATAAATCATTAAGCGTTGATATTGGTGATTGACTCCCCGTTTTTAGCTGTTCTTTCTGTTCAATCTCTTCAATAAAATCGATGCTTTCCATCAGTGAAGCAAGGGTTTTTATTAACAATATAGTCTTTAATGTTTCTTCCTCATTGTCCGACTCTGATTCTAATTTCTTCTGAAAAAACCCGAGAAGTTGAATTAGTAACAGCTCATCTGCCAGAGGTTCATATTGATAACCTCGTTGCATATGATTGCGCGCCCACATCATTGCCCTTGTTGTAATTGAATCGTGATGCAATTCTGTTTTTACACCAGCTTCTCTGGCTCTCGCTTCAACTGAAACATCTATGGCATTTTTTAGGCCGTCTGTTTGGTCTTCTCTGGTAATTGCCTGATCCAAATAGCTTTGCGTGTCTCGCAAATGGGTAAATGCTGTTCGTAAAATTTCTTCATCCGATAACGATTGTTGCCAAATTTGCGCCATGACGTATGGCGCTATTGTATGTAAATTGGGTGGGGAAACAGCTTGTAAAATTATTTCAAAAAATGCATCTTCCTGAATTTTGAACAGATCATCAGGTAGTGGTGTGCCATGAAAGCCTTCTGGAAAATCGTTGCTGGATGCCTCTCGTCTTAAATTGGATTCGTATCGGTATATCTTGTAAGCATCGGTAATAGATTTAATTGCCTGGATAAGTGACTTTGCGTCTTCATTGATATTTAATGAGCCTGTTAAATCATCTTCTTGAGTATCTTCTGAATTATGTCCCGACCCACGCGTTGCGCCACTTGTTTTTGGTTGGGGATTTGGATAGCCATATCGAATCTTGTCGGCTTTTATTCCTGATAATTTTTTGTTTATTCGCTGCGTACTTAGTAGATTTATAGCCTCAAAAATCTCCAGAGTAAGTTGTTTTACAATGTTATTTACAAAATCTGTTCCTGAATATAAATGGCTGACTACTTCCTGCCTCAATTCCATGGAATTTACATTCAAGAATGCAGCTTGAAGAATCTCAGTTTTGCAATTACTTACCGCTTCCCATCCCCCTGCAGAAAACATTTCAAGCATGACCATAGGTATCGCTCGCGGTTGAAGTTCCAATTGCACCTTTTCACCTGCAAAGGTTAGTGATAACAGTAGTGTGGTTTGCTTGGCGTTTACTGGAAGGCTGTTTAATGCGTTGTTTACATTTAATGTGGCTAGGGCAGAGGTGACGGAATTACTTGCTGATAATTGTTCCCCAACCTCTATCAGATCAAGGTTGGGAGGAATTACAAAACCTATACTTAGTTCGTCCATATTAAGAATGAACTTTCTGTAAGATTTTAGCTTGGATCTGTAATGATTTTGATTGCGGGCGACCGATTCACCGGATCCTCATAATCCTTCATTTCATCCATTCTTTTTTCTCTACGCTTGGATTCTAATTCCTGTTGTGTGGCTAATGCATCAGTTTTTCTGATTTCAATTTCTCTACTCTTTGTTAAAAATGGCTCTAGCGCATCGCAGCCCTCTAATCGAGATTGCATGGTCATTCCAGGAATAGGAACATGTGCTTCTGTTTTTGTTTGCGGAATGGAGATTTTTTTCAATTCCTCTTTAAACCAATTTTCACCTTCCAGATCTTTGGGCATAGAACATTCAACAGCCATGAGCTCTTGAATAAATCCTAGTACTCTAGGGGTTGTATATTTGCTCAGCTCGCCGTATTGACTTAAATATCTGATTCTGTCTGATGGATGTAAAGAGTTCCAGATAAGGGTGCGATACATTGAACGGTTGATGTTAATGTAGTTAACTAGCGCATCAATATTGACCGATGCTGTAGCTAAACTTTCCGCAGAATAGTTTGCATCATCCGTTCTACGTTTTGGCTTGTCATTATTGGCCGCGTTTGGATCTTTTTCTGGAGCTGGTGGGTGCTTGCGCTCTTCTTCTATTTTATTCCATGCATCATATTTACTTTTTAAATTCCTGAATGCATTTTCTAATCCGTAGTCGTCAAAGCCCAGATATAGCAGCATAAATGGTGTATTGAAACCAAACTCTTTGACTGATTCCAGTAATTGACGTATCGCAGTTACGCCAACGGACGCATAAGCAAGTGCGCCATTCAACACGTTGATCACTTGAACACTCGCATTTTGGACAATTTTTCCGGCAGCTATTTCACTTGGCGCTTTACTAAAATCAATACAGGCATTCCAGAAAGTTGATGCGATACTCTCTAATACTAGTTTCTTGAATAGATAGGCATGAAACCCTCTTCTCAATGCAGCTTTTTCCTCGTCTGTACGATCTAGATAGCCGGGGAGTTCGGCAGGGATTCCCAGTGATTTGCTTAACGGTAAACCACTTGCATCGCGCACATTCTGGATTGCTTTCAACATGTCATCCATTGCCACGGATAGCTCAGCCGCATATGGATTCCCTGCATCTGCGGCTCCTTGCCCTGCGCTGCCAGATGTAGTTGGTTTTGTGCAGTCGCATTCACTGTCACAGGCATATTTACATATTCTGTTCCATGCCAGAACTAAGCGTGCAGAATCAAAACCACTTTGCAGTCTCACGGGCACTTGGTCATAAAGTATCCCTTCTAACTGTAGCAGAAAGCTTGCACGAACTTCGGTAGAAGGGTTTTCGAGTTGTTTGAGAAAATCAATGCACGGAAGTAAAAGGCACAATTTTGCATTTTCAAAATCATACTTGGTGAGAACTTCATAACTCCCCAACACTTCAAAGCAATCAAGATGCAAAATTCTGCCTGTATTAGGGTTTTGAAATTTCCGAGTTATCCGCTCTTCTTTACCAAACTCTTGTGATTCAGTGACTTTTGTTTGGATTGAAGACTTTATCTTGAATGCTGCTTTAGAGACTGCTTCCGTAATATCCTGAAGTGTATTTTTCTGCGTAATTTCATTTTTATCTGATATCTTAAAATTAGCTCCAACGTTCAACGCAATCTGTGGCACTGTAAACCCTGCATTTGCGCCGAACTCCCAGCCATTTGTGTTTTTGGCTTCGTTTAAAACCTCGTTTGTTATCTTTTGCGAGAATGAATTTTCAATACTGCTTTCTGATTCACGGCTGGTTGAGAACTCAGAACTTACTTTCCGTCTATCCCAACTGAAAATTTCTACTGTTATCTGCTCTTGGGGTGCCAATGAGAAGGTGTTTATCATCGCCCCACGTTCATATCCTGTAGCTTCCCAAGTTTGAATGATCGGTACATAGACTACAAATTCCGGATTCAGCCAGGGTGCTTCCATTGGCTGTGTGTCGTGAGTGTATCTCGAGGGAGCTGGTCCTGAACGTAAGGGTTTTACATCAATATTTTCTTCACTTTTTGGAAGTTCCAGCAGCAAGCTTTTTTTGGCTGAAACCCCTGGTATTTTTACATTGATTTTCGCAAAACCATCTTTAAGAAGTGATGTGGCTGCTGATGCATTTATCTCCAGATTAACTGTGCCGCTACCCTGGATATGTATAGTTTTTTTACTTAACAAATCTGACACAGCAGATTTATCAATCATCATTCGTTCCGGTACATCACATAGCTTTGACAATTTAGGAACAATACGAAATGTCTTGGTAAGATTTCCAGATGTCAATGTAGTAACAAAAGGATCTCCAGTCGCTATTTGATGTTTAACCTCTTGCAGGTTTGAAATATCAAAATCCGTATTGTTTGAGCTTATTATTCCGCTTGCCAATACTTGCGGAACATTATCAATATGAAGTTCATCGATTGCTGGCGGTGGGTTAACTACAGTATTTTCCCAAGCGCTTTCAAATGTATCCACCTTGCTTCTGAGCTGAGATAGTACGCTGGGGGCGCTTGTGCCAAATCTGGTATAAATTGCGCGTATATATTCTGGATTAGCAATTTCTATGGGGATGCCTACCTTTTTGATTCCCCTTCCAGCGTTAATCTGCGTCTCTTTTTCTATCGGCATGAATTGATAGAAATAGTACGTTTCCTTTGGTGTATCAACTGGTAACTTCTCATTACAATTAGGATAGCCTTGTAGTAGTGATTTATTAGACATATGAACTCCCGGAGTTAAAGCAGGTTAATATAATCCCCTGGCAAATCTAGCCGTTAAACATTCATGAATCTTCAATTCCACAGCAAATACAATCTTAAATTCAAGAGCAATTATGCTCTTAAATTTGTAATGATGGATACAAATAATTCATCTTTATCAGCTATTAAATGTGAATTTATTAAACAGACTTTTAACTTATCGATTGATGTGAGTTGGGTGTGAGCGACTTTAACGTCACAGAACAAAACGAAATGCTCTAACAACTAAGGCTGCTGCTTGTGTTGGGTAAACATCAATCTTATTAGCTTTGATTGGGCGCGCTGGTTTTATGGAGACTGTTGCTCATCAAGCATCTTGAGCTGACTGCTTACGGCAGCAGAGTTTCTAATTTGATATCTCTGCATCAAGATCGCTACCAAAATTCCTGCTTCATATAATAGCCATAAGGGTACGGCCAGCATAAACTGCGATATGACATCAGGTGGCGTGAAAATCGCTCCCAGCACAAAAGCCCCAACTATCACGTAGGCGCGTGCTTCACGTAGCTGTGCAATGCTCACTGCCCCTGCTGTAACCAGTAGTACCACTGCCACTGGGACTTCAAATGCCAGTCCAAATGCAATAAATAGTGATATGGCAAAGTCGAGGTAATTGCCAATATCGGTCATTACGGCTACCCCATCTGGTGCGCTATTGCTGATAAAGCCGAATACGACCGGGAACACGGCGAAGTACGCAAACGCAATACCGCATAGAAAAAGCAATGTACTTGCAGTTATTAGCGGCCAGATCATGCGGCGTTCATGCGTATACAATCCAGGAACTACAAAAGCCCAAACCTGATACAAGCTGTGTGGCAGAGAAATCACACAGGCGGTTAATAGCACGACTTTCATCGGCACAAGAAATGGCGAGGTAACGCCTGTGGCTATCATCTGTCCGCCTGCGGGCAGGCTGTGCAGCAGAGGCATGGCAAGAAAATGGTAAATATCGTTAGCAAATGGAAACAGTGCAACGGTTATCAGCAATAAGCCGATAACGATACGCAGCAGGCGATTTCGCAATTCCAGCAGATGTGAGACAAAGGTATCGGGGATGTTCAATTTATTGCACTCTGCTTCAATGTTGATGCCTCAGCGGTGTCACTGACAGCAGTCGGTGCTAACTGTGGTGACGCAGAGTCGTCGATTTGCGGCATATCATGCCTGATCACCTGGCCTACCTTGTACGGGGTCGATTGTTCGTGCTGCGTATTTTGGCGCATCTCATCCTGCAGTTTCTGCAAGTCTTCCAGGTGTAGTTCGCGGTCGATGTCAGACTTTATGTCATTGACGTAGCGTTGCGCTCTACCTAGCAGGTGGCCTGTTGTGCGCGCTATCTTGGGCAGTTTGTCAGGCCCGATGACAATCAGGGCCACGATGCCGATTACGATCAGCTCTGAGAAGGCGATATCAAACATGAGTTAGTAATGTCCTGAAACCTGGCAGCTTACTGCTTTGCCTTGTAGCTAACATCATTTTCTATGGTATGACCGTAGGCATCATGCTCAAGAGCGGGGGTGGTTTTACCCTCATTGACAGCTTCCTTGAAACTCTTCACTGCGCCGCCAACATCACCGCCTATGTTGCGCAGTTTCTTGGTGCCAAACACCAGTGCCACGATTACCAGTACGATCAACCAGTGCCAGATACTAAATGAACCCATTACAAAATCTCCTAATTTTAGACCTTGGCAGTTTGTTGATATTGCCAAAGACATGCATGTGTAAATATAAAATTACTACCGGTTATTTTATTGCCAGCATTCTGATTCTTGATGCCTGCGACAGGGCGAATCCCGATCAGTGTCTTTCACCGATACGCGAGCGTGACAGCGTCTCTATTGGAGTTTCCCCGAAAAGCTCGCGGTAATAGCGTGAGAAAAGACTCATGTGCCAGAAGCCCCATTTGGCGGCTACGCTGGCGATATACCTGACCTGATGCGGTGCAGATTGAAACTCTGCGCGTATTCTGTGCAGCCGCACGTTGCGCATGTAGGCAACCGGAGTAATGCCGAGCACTCGTATAAAAGCGTGATTCAGGGTGCGGCGGCTGATGCGCAGGCTAATACACAGCTCTTCTATGGTTAGCGGATAGCCAGAACTAGACAGCGTCAAGTCGCGCACACGGTTGACGATATAGCGGTGAATACGGTGATCGTAGTTTTGGCTTGGGCTATTGTTAGCCTGCAACAGCGCTTGCAGGCAGGTTGACATCAGCTCATCTTCGAAGTGGCGCCACATCTGATGCACGTCAGCGCTGTCGCGACTTTCCGACATATAGCGTCTGCCGTCTGCCAGAGCGGCTTGCAGGCGAGTGGCGGTCTCAGGGGATATCAACTCCACTGGCTTTACATTTGCCATGGTTTTTCGCAGGTCTATCCATTCAACCTGCGCGGCGTAGTCTTCCAGTCGTTGCGCTGAAATCACTGCTGCTGTTATTTCCGATAAATTCGAGGTGCGGAAAATCAGTTCGGTATTCTTGTCCAGCGTGATTAACGAGTTAGGCTTGACCGGCAGCAGGCCCCAAGTAGCATCGCCTTCGATAACTGTCGGCAAGCCGATCACATAAGCGTCTGCAGGTGCCGCGGCGATCTGATCAACGGCGCGGTTCATCGTCTCGCGAAAGACCTGCACACCTTTATAAGTGACACTGTTTAGTGCACCGGAAAACGTACCCTTGCTTAACTGGGTGTAGTCCTGTGTCCAGAACGGCAGTGCCTCAGCCTGTTCCAGAACATCGGTTGTGGTACGTTGAACCACATGTATTTTAGGGTTGCCCAGAAGGGATGTGCCCAAAAACTCTTCTTGAATATTCAAGATGCTTCTCCTTTTGCCAGGCCTTTCACTGATGCTGATATCTGGCATATTTTTTATATTTATATATGTATATCTGCGTGCAACAGTATTTTGATACACAAGAAATTGCAGGCGGATAAATGTAAATAAATTGTAACTGGGACTAACTATAGATCATCATGGAAAGGGGGAGTAGCAAAAATCGGCAATACTTGCAGTGTGTATTTAACTCTATGAAATGTATGCTAATTATTGCTATTGAACTTGTGTCAATGTAGTTATATTACACCTTATGAATACTCATGCAAAATCTTAAATTAATTAAATATGATGATTGTTTTTTAATCGGATATGAACATTTCTGTTTTTCAAGAGCATTTGATTTAGGCTTCTCCCAAAAGTAATGCTGCCTAAGTTTAGCCGCGCCCAAAAAGCGCGGCTTTTTTTATTCTTAATAATATAGAAGCCAGCAGTTTTATGCGTCAGCGAAACGCCATAGCAATAATCGGCAACAGCAGCGACAGTGCCGGATAAGCATGCCGATTCTTGCTACGGTTGGTAAGTTATGGTTGTTATAGTTCGTTTTATCAAATTTCATGCAGGATCGTGGTTGACCCCAACGCGATTGTTAATTTTGAGTTGAAAGGTAAAGATCATCAGGATGTAAGCTTTTCAATTTATCACGAGCATTTGATTTAGGCATCTCCAATGGTTAACACTGCCTAACCTTTAGCCGCACCCTCACCGGTGCGGCTTTTTTTTATCCAATGATTCTTGTTCGGTGATATGGAAAACCGAAAAGTTTGCTATTTGAGGCGAAATTTAGCGCCAATAGTAAAAATCGGCAAGAGCTATACCGGCTCTGCGAAGGGTTGCCGATTATTGCTACGGTCGTAACAGAATTGTAACTATATTGGCATCGTATTAATTGTTTTTGTTCATCAACAAATGGCCAAACGGCCGTAGGAGGATATCATGAAAATGGGTAAAGGGTCTTGGGGCTACAGTCAGTCATCCCAAGGTAATGCTACCGTTGCATGCGTACCTGACGCGATCAGCTTTGCTGAACCGCGCTCAGCTAGCAAGCGGTTTCTGATGATGGTGTCTGCTCTCGCAGCAGGCGTCATTGGCGGAAACTTGCTGGAATCGCAAATGACTACTACAAGCGCAATCACTTCGATGTTTGTAGTGCTCGCCTTGGTGGGTGGTTTTCTGTCAACCTGGTCGCCATGTGGCTATTCCAGCCTGAGTTTACTAAGGCCAGCCGGGCGTTATTCATTCGGCTCAGTAATACGCTGGACACCTACCTTTTTAACACATGCGTTGGGTTATGCGGTAGGCGCACTGGTTCTGGGTGGTGCGTTGGGTCTGGCGGGTTGGATGCTGTTTGATGCGCTGCCTTTCAATTATATGGTAGCGGGTTTGTCGGTATTGGGTATTGGCTACGGCTTGCATCAGTTCGGTTTCATGAAGATGCCATATCCACAGCGCCGTGCACAGGTGCCGCATGATGCACGTTACCGCTTCCGTTCTTGGGTAATCGGCCTGTTGTATGGCTTTGCACTGGGTATGAACTATCTCACCTATGTGCAGACGCCAATGCTCTATATCGTTACCGGCGCAGCCCTGTTCAGCGGCGACGTTACGACTGCCATCACCATCATTGCCATCTTCAACATCGGTCGCTGCTTACCAGTTGCGATTAACTTCTTACCAGTAAGCAATCAGTCTGCACAAGCCTGGTTGGCACGTTGGCAGGAACGCGCTGTTGAAGTGGATGGATTCCTCCTGCTTTCTATCGGTGCTGCAGCATTAACGCTGCTGGTTCTGTGATAGTCGGTGGTTTTGATTCAGAAGTACATTTTTTAAAATTTTAATAATGTCTGGAGAAAATATGATTACTTTAAATAATCAAACAACAAACGGGCAGCGCGGGTTGAAATCTCGCCTTGCAGGCAAGCTGGCAATCGCCGCTTTGTTGGCAGCAGCGCAGCCTGCGTTTGCTGAAGCTGAGAAAGCCGTGCCTAAACAACTTGCCTCGGTTGGCAGCGTAAAAATTGACAATTTGTCAATTGCAAAAGCACCGCCAAGTGACATCAAGCGTTTTTACGTGGTGGATCCTGGTCACTTTAACGTGACTTCACAAACGTTTGTTATGGATGCTAATAATAACAAGCTGAAACTGCATGGCATGATCGATGGCGGTAAGCTGCCGCATGTGATGACAAGCTCTACAGGTAAATATGTAGGTATTGCCAACACCACTTACGATCGTATTGCTCATGGCAAACGTGATGACTACGTGAGATTGCATGATGCGCAAACTCTGGAGCCGGCTGTGGATGTGGATATTCCTGAAATCCGTTTCCTGACAGGTTTGATTGAGCGTTTTGCGGCTTTCAGTACTGATGACAAGCACATGCTGGTGCAGCAATTCTCACCATCATCAGGCGTAGGTTTGGTTGATCTGGAAAAGAAAAAATATGTGAAAACAATGGAAATCCCTGATTGCTATCACATTTTTCCAACCGCGAAACAAAACTTCTTCATGCACTGTCGTGATGGTTCATTGCTGCAAGTCGCTTATGACGACCAAGGCAATACCAAGCAGAAAAATACCAAAGTATTCCACGCTGAGAACGAGTACCTGCACAACAATCCGTACTACTCAAACTCAGCAGGCCGCTTAGTGTGGCCTACATACGAAGGTAAGATTTTCCAGGCTAAATTGTCTGATTCAGGCGCTGATTTCCTGAAACCAATCGAGATTTTCAGCGATAAAGAGAAGAAAGAAAAGTGGGCTCCAGGTGGCTGGCAACCAGTTGCTATGCACAGAGAGCGTAACGAAATCTATCTGCTCGCCGACAAACGTGCCAAATGGACACATAAAACTGCTAGCCGTTTTGTAGTGGTTGCTGATGCTACAACTGGTAAACGTCTGCGTCGTATCGATATGAAACATAGCATCGATTCTATCGCCGTGACTCAGGACAAAAATCCAACATTGATCGCAGCTTCAATTGAAAACAAATCTGTTTATACATTTGATGCGGTGAATGGCAAGCAGTTGGCGTCAATGGATGAAATGGGTAAAGCCCCTCAAATTATCGTAACCATGGATAAGTGAGTAAATCATGAACTGGCTGATTAATGACCCGATTGTTCCGGTGTTTGCCTCACTTTTCCTGGCACTTGTTCTGGCTGCGGCGGCTATTCCAAAAATCCGCAATCCAGATGAGTTCCTGGGGGTGGTGACCAACTACCGGCTGCTTCCTTCCTTCATGGTTGCGCCTTTCGCGAAGCTTCTCCCCTGGTTGGAGCTTGGCAGCGCCATAGCATTGCTGGTGCCGCCAGCGCGCGAGGTGGCTGCGTGGGTAGCGGCAGGCCTTTTCATGATGTTTGCACTGGCGCTCGCGATTAACGTTGGACGTGGCCGCACCCACATTGACTGTGGTTGCGTACGTCGCCCGACGAGTGTGAGTCGCATCGGCATGTTTCACGTAATGCGTGCCCTTGCACTCGCCGCAGTAAGTCTTTACACCGCTAATGTAGCGATCAATCTGTCAGCAGTGACAATTGAATCGGTACTGATGGGTGCAGCGGCTGCTGCGATGTTTGCGATGATTTATCTTTCTGCGGATTTAATCGTCGGATTGTCCGACGCTCGCGCCAAAAAAAGTTAGTTTATATATAGGAGAATAGAAATGAATACTGGATTTATTATTGCATCGAATGTGTTGTTGTGGTGCGCATTCTTAAGCCTGGCAGCATTGATGCTTGGCGTTATTCGACAAATCGGTCTGTTACATGAGCGTTCAGCTCCGCTGGGCGCGATGTTGCTCGACAACGGTCCTGAAGTCGGCGAACGCTCACCGGTGTTCAGTCTGACGACGTTTGACGGTGCGCCGATTACAGTTGGTCGTGCGCTTACACCAAATCGTCCAAGCCTGTTGATGTTTACTGGCCCAAGCTGCCCAATCTGCTCCAAGTTACTGCCGATCATTCGTTCAGTGGCTGCTGCAGAAGGTACTGATGTAGTGCTGATCAGTGATGGTACACGTGCGGAACACCTGGAGTTCCTGCGTAATCATCCGCTGCAAGGTGAGCGCTATGTTGTGTCAGCTGAAGTTGGTATGCGTTATCAGATTTCTAAAGTTCCTTATGGCGTGTTGCTTGATGCAGATGGCGTGATCCTAGGCAAAGGTCTGTGCAATACACGTGAGCATGTTGAAAGCTTGTTTGAAACAGTTCGTGAAGGTCACTCTACTTTACAGGACTTCATGAAAGCCAGCACAACTCCTGTAGTGCAAGCAGACCAATCAAAAGGTGTTCATTAATTTAGTCCAAAAGTTAGAAATTTTAGGATAAGGAAAACAAAATGAAAGAAAATAAACGATTTGACTCCACCATTGAAAAATTGGCACGTACTACCGCCAATTACACTGGTCGCCGTAGCTTTATCGGTAAAGTAGGTATGTTTTTAGCTGGCTCAGCACTGCTGCCTTTGCTGCCGGTAGACCGTCGTGCTCGTCTTGGTCTGGGTGAAGCTCAGGCAGCGAGTGTTAACAGTATGACAAAAGAGGGTGGTTGGAAACCTCAGGACAAAGACCCACAATCTTGTGATTACTGGCGCCATTGCTCTATCGACGGTCAGATTTGTGATTGTAATGGCGGTAGCCTGACTTCATGCCCGCCAGGTTCAACCCTGTCACCAAGCTCATGGGTTGCCAGCTGCTACAACCCAGGCGATGGTCAGACTTACCTGATCGCGTACCGTGACTGCTGTGGTAAACAAACTGCAAGTCGCTGTGGCTGCTTCAATACCCACGGTGAATTGCCAGTGTATCGTCCAGAATTCAACAACGACATCGTTTGGTGTTTCGGTGCTGAGAATGATGATATGACATACCACTGCACCATTTCACCAGTTGTTGGTAAGGCTAGCTAAGATGGACATGAGAACTAGGCCTGTACTTCGTTTTATGGGCCTGCTTCTTACGCTGTCAATGCTGACTGCGGCAGGTGTCGGCCGGGCAGGAGATGCTACATCGAAAGATGAGTATCGCCGTCCGGACGGCATCCTGTCGCCGTCCAACAACCCATTGACTGCCGAGAAAGCAGTATTAGGAAAGACACTATTTTTTGATGCCCGTCTGTCACGGGATGGAAAAATGTCCTGCGCAACCTGTCACTCACCAGAACATCGCTGGAGTGATGGAAGGATAATCCCCTTAGGCTCTGAGAAAGTGCAGAACGCACGTCGTACGCCTACTGTGCTGAACAGTGCATGGCTGACGTCACTGATGTGGGATGGTCGAGCCGGCTCATTGGAGGCACAGGCTGTGCTGCCAATTACGACGCCGCATGAAATGAATTTTGATATACCGGCTTTGATTGAACGTTTGCAAGCGATTAAAGGATATCGTCCGCTGTTTGCACAGGCTTTCGGCGAAGAAACAATCAATCAGAAGCAGGTGACACAAGCCCTGGCAAGCTTCCAGCGCACACTGGTATCAAAGACGGCACCATTTGACCGCTGGGTAGCAGGTGACGAAAAAGCAATCAGTGAAAGCGCCAAGCGTGGTTTCGCACTGTTTGGCGGCAAAGCTAACTGCGCTGCGTGCCATAGTTCATGGCGCTTTACCGATGACAGCTTCCACGATATCGGTCTGCGTACCGAAGATATTGGCCGGGGTGCAAAAGTGCCGCCACAGGTAACCCTCATGCAGTATGCATTCAAGACCCCATCGCTGCGTGATCTGCCGATTAACGGCCCCTATATGCACGATGGCTCCATGCTGAGTCTGGACGAAGTCATCAAACACTATGAGAAGGGCGGCATTGATCGCAAGAGCCGTTCGCTGGAAATGAAACCGTTTGAGCTGACTGACGCCGAAAGGTTATCTCTGGTTGAGTTTGTCAAGACGCTGGATGGTGGTCACCTGAAAGTGGATTATCCACGGATGCCGGAGTAGGTGTGTCTACTGAAAATATAAAGGATGTTGCAATGAAGCCAATGATGGATTTGTCAGGTGTAGTATCAAATGGAAAGCAATTGGCTGCGCTGCATCTTCAGCACAGGCAGTGGCTGCAATCTTGCATGATGACCTTGATGGCAGCCATCATGCTTAGCCTATACACAGGCGCTTCCAGTGCCACCGAGCATGAAGCTGTAGCCCACGACGCTGCAGTCCATGACGCCGCAGCCCATGACGCTTCAAAAACAGTGACTTCTATACAGGGCGCACATAAACCGGAGTCTGCGGAAAAGGTTTATCCGTCCAGAGCGGCACAAGACGTGGCTGCTCCGCTGGCTTCCGGGGCAACGCTGCATAAGATGACGCTATCGCATCACGAACTTGAACCATGGACCTTTGTGCCAAAACGTAAAGACCGTATCGAGATAGTAAATCGGTCAAACATTACCCATGCACTTTATGTGACCTATCCTGACGGTACTGTGGTCAACCTTGAAATCCAGATTCCTGGTGATGCCGTCAGCTGGACGGTGCCGGATGATGCCGAGGGTGAATATGTATTCCGCTGCTGGATACACCCGGTGATACGCGCAAAGATGACAATAGTAGAGTAATGCGCCAGCCTGGCTAACCTGCTTTTAAAACAAGATAGGGGGAGTAATGACGAAACATACAACGGATAAAGAGTCATTAGCTGTCAAAACTGCGGTAGAAGAACCGGCGCGCAGAAAAGCGATTAAACGTATATTCCGTCATGCCGGTGTTGCAGTGCTCGGAGCTATGGTGGCACAGGCCGCGATATTTTCACGCCCGGCGCGTGCGGCTAAAATTCTGCGCCCGCCTGGCGCGTTGCCGGAAAAAGAGTTTGATTCCACCTGCATACGCTGCGGCTTATGTGTGAAGGATTGCCCCTACGACATCCTCAAGCTGGCAAGCTGGGCAGATCCTGCGCCGTTAGGTACGCCATTCTTTGTGGCGAGAGAAAACCCCTGTCGCATGTGTAAGGATATTCCCTGTGTCAAAGCCTGCCCGACCGGCGCGCTTGATCCACTGCTCACTGATATCAAAAAGGCAGACATGGGTGTGGCAGTGCTGGTGGATCATGAGAACTGTTTAAATTACAAAGGGCTGACCTGTAGCGTATGTGTGCGCGTGTGCCCGATCCGCGGTGAGGCTATTTCACTGAAACCGATACAGAATGAGCGCGGTTTGCTGCAAATTCCGACGGTTAACCCTGACAAATGTACCGGTTGCGGTACCTGCGAAAAACACTGCGTACTGTCCGAGGCAACGATACGCGTACTGCCGCGCGAACTTGGTCTGGGCGTTTCAGGGGCCAATGCTGCCGGGCGTGGAGTGTGGTGATGGCTAACCTATTCAGGCGCACGTTCAAAAGCACGATAGCATATCCAAAAAACCATCGTTGGCTGCTGATGCGGCGTACGCTGCAGATTCTTATCATTCTCGCTTTCGTCGTCGATATTCCGGAAGTAGGACGCATCGCGCACGGTAATCTTTCCTCCAGTCTCTGGTTCTGGAATGTGCCGCTGACTGATCCTTTCGTGATGCTGCAATCCCTGCTTGCGGGTGCGCCGCTGGCGCAGACCGCGCTGATCGGCGCTGCAATCGTGGCAGGTTTTTATGCGTTTTTCGGCGGGCGTATCTATTGCGGCTGGGTGTGTCCCATCAATATATTGACCGATGCCGCGCACTGGCTGCGGCAGAAACTTAAAATCAAGGGCAACTTCACCATGTCGCGCGAGCTGAGGTCTGTGCTGCTGGTGATGGCTCTGGTTTTGTCTGTGATCACCGGCACTCTTGCCTGGGAGATCATTAACCCGATTACGCTGCTGCAGCGCGAAATCATGTGGACGTCCACAGCCGGACTGACATTCCTCGCCGCATTATTCTTGTTTGATTTTCTGGTGACACGTCGCGGCTGGTGCGGGCATCTTTGCCCAGTGGGCGCGTTTTACAAATGGCTCGGGCATTATGGCAGGTTGCGCGTCATGGCAGTTAAAACCGATGCATGCTCAGGTTGCACGGACTGTATCAAGGTTTGCCCGGAACCGCACGTGCTGGCACCCCTGGTTGCCCAGAAAGCCATGACCGTCACTGACAGCGACTGTACGCGCTGTGGCGCGTGTCTGGATAAGTGTGATAGCGGCGCGCTGACCATGAAACTTGATCTGCGCCGGGCAGTATCATTTCGCGGTATTCCGATTGTGAAAGATTGATTGACTGGATAGTTGAGGTTAATGCCCGCAACCCATTTTCTTTGATACTTCCAGATCCTGAAAAGTAAAAAGCGGGGCAAGCCCCGCTGAGAGTAAAGCAGAAATGCCAGTCTGGATTAAAGCGTTCTGATCCAGCGTACTACCTCTTTGAATTCATCGTCCGTTAATTTGCCTTCGTTAGGTGGCATAGGCAATACGCCCCACTTGCCACGGCCGCCTTTTTTGATTTTGTTGACTAAGTAGTCTTCAGCATCTGCTTGATTTTTGTAAGCAGCTGATACATCTTTGAATGCTGGGCCAACATTGCGTTTTTCAATGGTGTGGCACATCAGACAGGTGCCTTTTTGAGCAAGTGCCGCTCCATCAGCAAACGCTGATTGTGCAGTAAAGCCAAGAGCGGCTAGCAGTAAAAGTTTTGAAAGTGATTGATTGCGCATATAAAACTCCAAGTTTAGATTGATTAAAAAAATTTATTTTCTAGTTGTTTTGCAGCTTGATTTTAGGGGCGACTGTGACAGGGTGATGACAAAAATCGGCATAACCAGTGGAATTTGCCTCAAATGCCGCAGGTATTGCCGTTTTTGTATAACGGGGTGTTTTGCGCGCAGACATAATCATTGCGTCGTTTAAACAAAAGTCGTTCTGAACATAGGGTTTGCCAGCTACTGCGGGTTGTAAGTCGGCTAAATCCTCTAGTAAAGCGCCTGTTTTTACGGGGTTGATTCTATTCAAGTAATTTGCGAGTAATTAAGGGGAGCTATGAAATACTTATTAAAATCGTCAATGCTGTCAGCCATGCTGGCGGCAGCGTTCATCACCATGCCGGTAGCCTACGCAACGGAGGCTGCAACGGCTGAGGCTGCTTCGCCGCACACACTGACCACCAATATTGGTTTTTTTACCGACTATACGTACCGCGGCATTTCGCTGACCAGGGAGCGTGGCGCCATACAGGGCGGGGTTGATTACGCACACAGCAGCGGTTTCTTTTTAGGTGCGTGGGCGACTAACGTCGAGAAGAACGCGTTTTATGAAAACACGGTTGAGCTTGATATCTACGGCGGCTATGTACATCAACTGGCTGACGATCTGAGTATGAATGTCGGTTTCCTGTCTTACTTTTATCCTGACAGCAACCGCCCAAGCGCAGGTACTAATAATGTGGGTGCCACACCCAACACTACAGAGCTGAATGCAGCCGTCACTTACAAATACTTTACGCTGAAGCACTCAGCTTCGGTCACCGATTATTTCGGTAATGATTTTGCAGGCAGCGGCAGCTCACGCGGCTCAGGTTATACGGAGTTCAATGTAAACTACAAACTGCCGGTGGCTGATCTTAACCTGGTCGCTCATGTGGGTCGCCTGGCGGTGCGTAACTATTCGGAATTAAATTACACAGACTGGCTGGTCGGCGTGAATAAAGACTTTTCGATTGCCGGTAGCAAAGGCTGGAATGCAGGCGTTAACTACACCACCACTAATGCCGATGATAATTTGTATGTGGATCTTAAAGGCTGGGAAACCGGTAATGACCGCTTTATCGGCTATATCAAACGTACCTTCTAGAGCTTTTATAGTAAGCACTGTCTGCAGTACGCACTGTTAGTTAAATAACGCTGCTGCCGCAGCGGCATGCTTCATGTCGCTGCGGCAAACGGGTGCAAGTTATAAAATCAGAATGTGTACATCGCAGTCAGCCAGACGATTTCCTTATCGCCCTTGCGTGCCGCATCTTTTAATGTCGCGCCGTATACGTCACCTTCGTTGAATCTTGCGTATTCGATTTTGCCGAGCAGTTTATCGCTGAATGGGTAGGCAGCGCTGGCGTCAAATTCAGTACCGTATCTATCCCCCAGTTTGCCGTTGATGGATTGATACTTTTCGTCAGATTTGAACACATGGTATTCCGCATAGAGTTTCAGCTTTTCAATGCTGCCGGCCAGTGTAATTAAGGTGTCTTCAATGCCTTGGCGCGGGGTGACCAGAAACTGGTCTGCCCAACCCTGAAACAGGTGATTGGTGCCTAGCGGTGTCTGGAAAGCGTATTTGCCATTGTTGCTGGATAGTTTTTCATGGTCGATGCGTAATGACCAGACATCGTAGGCAGCACCGCCGCCCAGCTTGAAGTAGTGCGCGTCAATCAGCGGGCTGCCGCCGGCGTAGTCGCTTTGCTTGGCGTATTCTGCGGTATACAGCACTTTCCAATCATCGCTGACTTTACGTACGCCATCGAGGCGTAAGCCAAAAGTTTTTGAGCTGGCATCGGTGGTGGCGGTCTTGGTGAGATCCTGGTTTGCACCGAGGCCGTTGCCGCCTTGTGCTGCCGTGCCTGCCGCAGCCGGGTTGCCGTTGTTCTGGCTCAAGTTGGCGACATCGATCAGGTAGCCGTAGCCCACCAGTGACTCGCTGGGGGAAATGCGGTATTTTGCATTGAGGATGTCAATATTGCCCTGACGCAGCTCGGTATTGATTTGCCTGACCTGCTCAAAGTGTGCGGCAAATAACTCTGTATCTGCAATGCTTTTGTTGACTACAGATACCCCATCAAACACCTGCATGTTCTGCCGAAAGCCAATGTCGCCGATAAAGCGCACATTGTCTAGGTTAAGCTGCTGGCGGCCCAGACGCAGCTTGGTGTTCTTGATGCCGGTCCAGTCTACATAGAGCTGGTTGATGTCGGTGTAGCCGGGGTCGACGATATTCGGATAATTGGCCTTGCCGGATTCACTCAGGTTTTCGCGTCTGTCATTGAAGTTATCGTTGAATTCATGCACATCCGTGATCTGCGCAGCAAAACTGAAATTGTGAAATGGTGCAGTCTGCCAGCCGATCAGGCTGCGCAAGGTAAATGCCTCGGCAGTATCCAGTTTTTTAGCGGCGTTAGGGGCTGGTTGATAAGCGTCCTGGTCTACACTTTCATAGCGCAGCCTGAAGTTCGTCATAGGCTTGCCTTGCTTGATTGAATCCAGAAAGGTGTACTCGGATTCTGAATCGGCAGTCTCGGCATGTGCAGGTTGCATCATGACAGCCAGTGCCAATACCAATGATGACACCGGTATAGTGCAGCTGGTTAGCAGGTTGATTTTAGATATGGCATTGTGTTTCATAGGTGAGTCCCAAGTATTAACGGTGTTAATGGTTTTAATTGTGTTGGATTGATTGTTGGATTCAAGCCGCTTGTTTGGCATGGCGTTCGTACAGGAACTGCAGCACTTCACTGCGCAGGTGGTTGTAGTCTGCGTTCTCGGCAAGTGATAAGCGTGCCCTTGGGCGCGGCAGGTCGATTTCCAGTATTTCACCGATAGTGGCGCCGGGGCCGTTGGTCATCATGACTACGCGGTCTGACAGCAGCACGGCCTCATCCACATCGTGCGTGACCATCACTGCGGTACAGCCTGATTTCGCCATGATTTTCATGAGCTCATCCTGCAGGTTGGCGCGGGTCAGCGCATCCAATGCGCCAAAAGGCTCATCCAGCAGTAGCACCTTTGGTTCCATCGCTAGTGCACGGGCAATGCCTACGCGCTGCTTCATGCCGCCGGATATTTCATTGGGGCGCTTGTCTGCCGAATGGCTTAGCCCAACCAGCTCGATAGCCGCGTGAGTTCTTGCTGCCAGCTGCTGCCTGGTTTCGGCATTTGCACCTGAGCCAAACACACGCTCCACTGCCAGGTAAACATTCTCATAGCAGGTGAGCCATGGCAGGAGCGAGTGGTTCTGGAACACCACGGCACGCTCCGGCCCCGGCCCGGCAATCTCGCGGCCGGCGCAGAACAGCAGGCCTGCGGTGGTCTGCAGCAGCCCGGCAATCAGATTGAGTACGGTAGATTTGCCGCATCCGGAGTGGCCGATGATAGAAATGAATTCACCTTCTTTGATTTTTAGGTTGATGTTTTTCAGTGCGTTAAAAGTGCCTTTTTTCGTGGTGAATGTCATCTCCACATTCTCCAGCTGCACGTATTTGTCTGCGTTTGCTTTTTCCATGATGGTTCCTGTAGGGTAGGTGAGGTTATTCGTAACTGAATCTTTTGGCGATTTGCGTCAGGGCCCATTCCAGCAGCAGGCCGACGATGCCCACGATGAAGATGGCGATGATGATGTGCTCGACATTGAGGTTGTTCCATTCATCCCATACCCAGAACCCGATGCCAACGCCGCCGGTGAGCATTTCTGCCGCAACAATCACCAGCCATGCCACGCCGATGGAGAGGCGAACCCCGGTCATCATGTACGGCAGCACGAATGGGAACAGGATTCTGGTGACGATTTTCCATTCGCTCAAATTGAGCACCCTGGCAACGTTCATGTAGTCCTGCGGCACCTTGCTCACGCCTGCGGCAGTGTTGATGATCATGGGCCATACCGCAGAGATGAATATCACCCAGATAGCCGCCGGATTGGCAGCCTTGAATACCAGCAGTCCGATAGGCAGCCACGCCAGCGGTGAAACCGGGCGCAGCAAGCTGATGACCGGCGCGCACATCTTTGAAGCAAACTCAAAGCGGCCGATGATGAACCCGAGTGGGATGCCGACCAGTGCTGCCATGCCGAAGCCCAGGCCTACACGCTGTAGCGAGGCCAGGATATTCCAGCCCACGCCTTTGTCATTAGGGCCATTGTCATAAAACGGGTCGCTGAATAATGTGACAGCGGAGTTCCAGGTTTTGAGCGGGCCTGGTAGGTTGGGTGTTTGGTATGAAATCAGTGCCCAGATCGCAATCAGTAACAAAATGCCGAATACAGGTGGAATCAGCCATTTGAAGAACCGGTAGGCCTTGCTGCCGGCACTGTCGGTTTTGGTATGGCTGCTCTGCCGGCTGGCATCACTGGTTATCGCCTTCTTGGTACTCTTGCTGCTTTGTTTGATGATCGCTGGCAAGCTTGCTTTGTTGATGCTGATGGCATTCATGATTGCTCCTTTTCCTGTTGCTTATGCTTGTTGTTTAGGCTTTGATCTTGAACGAAGCTGCATAGGCTGCGGGATTCTTGCCATCCCAGACCACGCCATCCATGAGCTTGCTGGAGCGCATCGCGTCTTTCGGTACGCTGATGCCTAGCTGTGAAGCTGCCTCTGAGTAAAGTTTTACCTGATTTACCTTGGTGGCTACGTCCAGATAGTCCGGGTCTGATTTGAGCAGGCCCCAGCGTTTATGCTGCGTCAGGAACCACATGCCGTCTGACAGGTAAGGGAAATTGACGCGGCCATCCTCAAAGAATTTCATGAAGTTGGGGTCTTTCCATTTTTTGCCGATGCCATTGTCGTAATCGCCGACAAAGCGGCCTGCAATCACTTCTTCCGGGGCGTTTACATAGGCTTTGCCTGCGATCAGCTTGGCAACTTTGGCACGGTTTTCGTTGGCTTCGATATAACGGCAGGCATCGAGAATCGCCATAATCATGGCGCGCGCCGTGTTGGGGTTCTTGGCAACGAAATCGGCAGTGGTGCCCAATACCTTTTCCGGATGGTCAGTCCAGATATCCTGTGAGGTGGCAACTGTATAGCCCACTTTGTCAAAAATGGCGCGTGCATTCCAGGGTTCACCCACACAGTAGCCATCCATATTGCCGATGCGCATGTTGGCTACCATCTGTGGCGGTGGCACAACGATGGTTTTGACATCCTTGAGCGGGTTGATGCCGTTGGCAGCCAGCCAGTAATTCAACCACATGGCATGGGTGCCGGTGGGGAAAGTCTGTGCAAATGTATAGTCGCGGTTCTCGTTGTCGAGCAGCCGTTTCAGGCTCTTGCCATCTTTGACGCCTTTTTCCTTGAGCTGGTTGGCTAGCGTAATGCCCTGGCCGTTGTGGTTGAGCGTCATCAGCACTGCCATGTTTTTCTGCTGTCCGCCGATGCCAAGCTGTACGCCATACACCAGGCCATACAGCACATGGGCTGCATGCAGCTCGCCGTTCACGGTCTTGTCGCGAATGGCCGCCCATGATGCTTCTTTTGATGGCGTGATCTTGATGCCGTATTTCTTGTCGAAGCCCATTTCTGCGGCAACGATAATGGGCGCACAGTCGGTCAGTGGAATGAATCCGATCTTCACTTCGCTGATTTCCGGCGCATCAGATCCGGCAGCGTAGGCCTGGGTGCGGATGCCGGTCGGCACCATGCCCATCATGGCGGCTGCCCCCAGCGCACTGGCTGCGCTCATTTTAAAGAAGTCACGGCGGCCGTTATCGATAGGCATTGCCGGTGTTGGGTCAAGCTTTGCATTTTTAGTACTCATAGCATGGTCTCCTGAAACAATTAAAAAAATATCCCATTAAAAAGCGCCTGATAATGCGCGTAAAAAAGGCGCCTGATAACGCACGCCGATTCTTGCCATCTAAAGAATCCGCTGCTTATCAGGCGCCTTTGCCTTGTGTTACTGTAGTGAGCCGCCTTTGGCTCTATTTGCTGCCGCAATCTTTTACACTTCAATCCATCGTTGGATTGTTATGTAAAAGCTGCTTTTTAATCATGTCTTTGTTAGTTCCTTATAACAACAACTCCGCTGTATCCATAATTTGTTTAGCCAACTGTGCGATGCGTATATTTTTTTGCATCGCCATGCTGCGCAGCATGTTGTAGGCATCATCTTCGCTGATGCTGCGCTGCTTCATCAGTAATCCCTTTGCGCGCTCTACTACTTTGCGGTCACTTAATTTCTCGTTTGCCTCTTTGAGCGCGGTACGCAAATGCTTGAACTCATCAAACCTGGCGATAGCGGCATCAATCACCGGCTGCAGTCTCTCGTTTGGAATGCTGCCTACTACATAAGCACACACCCCGGCTTGAGTTGCCAGTTTAATCTGCTCCCTATCTCCGTCATGGCTAAACATCATTACCGGCCGTGGATCGCTGGCCGTCATGACACATATATGTTCCAAGGTATCGCGGCTAGGTGAGTCTGTATTGATAATCACCACATCCGGCTGCAATTTTCTACACGCATCATCCAAATTGATGGTGTCCTTTATATGTGCAATGACCTCGTAGCCATTATCAAGCAGAGATTGCTTAAGAGGATGCGTGCGCTCAAACTCATTATCAACAATCATTACTCTTAGCATAGCCGCACTTAAAATTTTATTTGAAATTTCATTTGAAATTCTATTTGCTAAAACATAAGCAATAGCCGTGCCATCAACTAATTTATATTTAAGTTATTGATTTTTAATAATATTAAATATAGCTTTGCTGGCGTTAATCTGTGCAAGATGATAGATGCATGCACAAAAAACGTGCGCATGCATCATAAATTTAATTAGAAATAGCTGTAAACTTGTCACCATGAATATTTCCAGCCAGCAAAAATTTGAAACAGCGCTAGCCAGCTTTGATGCCTTAAATAAGCTAGACCCCAATATGGAGATTGTCGACGGCAGGCCATATCCCAAAGAGCTGCTTTATGCCGAGCGCATGAGCGAAATGCTCAGCCGGTACGCGCCGGATGCCTCGGAAGCATTGCAATTGGCGGCTCGGTGCCAGCACATCCAGCGCTGGAAGATAGCGCGCAGCAGTTACCCCATGACCAAGGCTGGCTATCACCAGTGGCGTAGCGAGCTTAAGTCTTTTCATGCTGATGTTACGCGTCAGGTACTTGCCGAGGCCGGCTATGAGGCGGCGGTTATGGAGCGAGTTTGTGCGCTGGTAAAGAAAGCTGCGCCAGTTAACGATGCAGTTAGCATGCATGAATCGCAAACGCTGGAGGATGTTGTGGTGCTGGTGTTTCTGGAAAGTTATCTAGAGCAGTTCGTTGCAAGCCATACGGATTATGATCAGGCAAAGTTTATAGATATCCTGAATAAAACCTTGAGGAAAACTTCACTTAAAGCGCGTCAGGCTGCGCTGAACATGCTGGCAATACCAGCAGGTCTGAAGCCGCTGCTGGCGCAGTTGATCACCAATATGGATGCTTAATTTAATTTGCTTAATTTAATTTTATAGTGCTGATGGCGCGTGAAACGGCCAGGTAAGAGCCTAGCCAGCCAATCACAACCGCTACGCCGGTGATGGCGAGATATAACTGTATATTAAGGATATTTAAACTGAAGTCGCTACTGTAAAGCTGCGATATTTCCATGATGGAAATATTGAATGTCTGAATAATGCCGGCAATAATCAATATGGACAGCAAGCCGCCGAAAAGCCCGTAGATGGCGCCGGCATAAAGGAACGGGATTCTGATAAAGCTATTGGTGGCGCCTATCAGATAGCTCACTTCAATTTCATCCTGCTGCGTGAGTATTTGCATGCGCACGGTATTGCCGATGATGACCAGCAGCACGATAGCAAACAATACGGCAAGGAAAAATATCAGTTTTTTGCCGATATTCAGCAGCGTGGCAAGGCGCTTGGCCCAGTCTGCATTGAGTATTGCCTGTTCAACACCTGGAATATTTTTCAGTGTATTTTTTAAGGTATCTAATGTTTCCGGGTCTGCGGATTTTGCCTGAATGAAAAATGCATCCGGCAATGGGTTCTTGCCAAGCTGATTGATGGCTTCGCTGATATCCTGATTATCTTTTGATTTTTCCTGTAGCTGCTGCCAGGCCTGATCTTTGGTGACCAGGTGGTATTCACGAATGTCAGCGTTTTTGGCGAGTACGGCATCGATTTCAGCAATAGTATTTTTGCTTGCGTCCTGTTTCAGAAACAGGCTGATCTCGGTTTCACTCTGCATATGATCGCTGAGTCTCGACAAGTTATCTACGCCAAGATAAAACAGGCTTGGCAAGCACATGGCAACAGCGATTACCAGGCAAATCATGAATGTTGACAGTGCATTGTTGCGCATGCGGAAAAGCACGAGCTTGATTGCTTGCAAATGATGGTTCAGCCAATTACTCATGGTTGCAACGTTTCTGGAGAAGATGTACTGGTATTGGGTCGGCCCGGCTTGCCTGCTCCTTCGTTTGGCAGGCCCTCACTTAACAGGCCCTGGTTCAGGTGCAATATCCTGTTTTGATTACTGCTCATGCCCAAGGCATCGTGCGTGGACATGATCACGGTAACGCCTACCTGGTTAAAGGCATTAAAAATCGCCATGATGTCAGCGGCGTAGTCAGCATCCAGATTGCCGGTCGGCTCATCAGCCAGCAGTATTGCCGGCCGGCTAACCACCGCGCGCGCGATAGCCAGACGCTGCTGTTCGCCACCGGATAGGGTGATCGGCATGGCTTTTTCTTTGTTAAGCAGGTCTACTTTATCCAGTGCGGCACGCACGCGTTTTGCAGCTTCCTGCTCGCTGATGCCATTAATGCGCAGTGGCAGGATGACATTTTCAAAACAGTTGCGGTCATACAGCAGTTTATGGTCTTGAAATATCAGACCGAACCTGCGGCGTAGAAATGGAATAGCGGATGGTTTTAGTTTGCTGACATTCTGATTGGCAATGAGTACCGTACCGCTGGTCGGGCGCTCTGTGGCTGCAATCAGCTTGAGCAGGGTGCTTTTACCTGCACCGGAGTGACCGGTGAGAAACACAAACTCGCCGGCATCAATGCTGAAACTGACATTCCTGAATATTTCATCGCTACCCGGGTAGCGTTTGCTCACATTGTCGAATCGAATCATGCCATTATTGTAGCGCTAATGCTGGTAATTATCTAAATGGGGTTTTATAAATATATTACTTGGGATGCAGTACTAGGCGCACGGAACGCAGAAACCGAGATAGTATGCGTTATACAGCGAGGTTGCGAGTACCGCGCAACGAAGTAATGCGCCCAAGGAATGTGTTTATAGAACCCCATTTAATCAATCATCGCATCAATAAATTCATGCGCATTGAACGGTCGCAGGTCGTCAATGGCCTCGCCAATACCAATGTAGCGGATCGGAATAGGGCGTGCCTGTGCAATAGCCGCAATCACCCCGCCTTTGGCTGTGCCGTCCAGCTTGCTTAATACCAAGCCGGTCACGCCAAGTGCATCATCAAAAATCCTGACCTGATTCACTGCGTTCTGACCGGTGTTGGCATCCAGCACCAGCAGCACTTCATGTGGCGCGCCGGGCAGGGCTTTATCCATGACGCGTTTCACCTTGGCAATTTCATCCATCAGGTGCAGTTGCGTAGGCAGGCGGCCGGCGGTATCGGCCAGCACGATGTCGATGTTTTTGGCGCGGGCCGAATTAATGGCATCGAACATCACAGCGGCCGGGTCGCCACTGGTTTGCGCTACCACATGTACATTGTTGCGCTCACCCCAAACCTGCAACTGCTCGCGTGCGGCGGCACGGAAAGTATCGCCGGCAGCAATCAGCACGCTTTTGCCCTGCGCTTGAAAGTGTTTTGCCAGCTTGCCGATGGTGGTGGTTTTGCCGGCGCCATTCACCCCGGCGAGCATAATGATAAACGGCTGATGGGTGCCGGTATCCAGCGGTTGTTGCAACGGTGACAGTAAGTCAGACATGGCTTCTTTGAGTGCTATTTTAAGTTGCGCCGTATCATCCAGGCTCTGGCGTTTTACGCGGTTCTTGATGTCGTCCAGCAAGTATTCTGTAGCACCAATACCAACGTCTGAAGTGAGCAGAATCGTTTCAAGCTCTTCATAAACTTCAGCATCAATTTTGCCGCCGCCAAAAATGCCGCTTAACTGGCTGCCAAGCTGGTTGCGCGTTTTGGCCAAGCCTTGTTTTAAGCGCTCAGTCCAGCTTGGCGCAAGCTCGGCTGGTTTGCTGTCAGTCAGGCTGGCATCGGCTGGCGCTTTGTCCTTGACTGGCGGTTTGTCTTTTTTGAAAAAATCGAACATGGCTTATGTAACTTGAATAAGGTAACTTGATTGGGTTGGCAACTTGGTTAAGTTACATTATTTTAGCTTAATTTTGTGCGGCCCAAGTTTAAATTTCCCCGGGCCGAAACAATTAAGTCGAAGCAATAAGCTGCAGCAGTAAACCCTGCTACAGGTTTATGACTTGTGAGGCGTGTTTTTTGGTTTCCGGTAATTTTCAAGCACTTCAAAAATCACCATGCCCAGCATCATGAATACGGTAAAAATCAAGCCTTTATCACTGCCTGAACCAACCAGCACAAATGCTGGAGCCGGACATATACCTACCAGCCCCCAGCCCATGCCAAAAACCAGGCCGCCAAACACCAGGCGTTTGTCGATGATGCGTGAAGTCGGCAGCTGGATAGCAAAGCCAAGATAGCTGTGCGGGCGTTTCTTTGCAATTGCAAAGGCAACCACTCCAACGGCGATTGCGCCGCCCATCACTAAACCTAATGAAGGGTCCCACCGGCCAGCTAAATCCAAAAACGCCAGCACTTTGGCTGGATTAGCCATGCCAGCCAGAATCAGGCCGATACCGAAGATCAGCCCTGACAGCAATGAAAAAACTAATGCCTGGAATGTGTTGTGAGGTTTATTCATGGCGTTACGCTCCTAATAAATGTCTTACAACATAGACCGTTAAAAACCCGGTAGCCATGAAAGCAAGCGTGGCAATAATTGAACGTGGCGATAGTCGCGATATGCCGCAAACGCCGTGGCCGCTGGTGCAGCCGGAACCATAACGGGTGCTGATGCCTACGATAAGCCCGGCAAATGCCAGCAACGCGTTGCCTGCCTCTATTTCAATTGCCGGCAGCGAGCCGAATAGTTTCCATATTGCGGGAGATAATATTAAGCCAACGATAAACGCGATGCGCCAGCCTATGTCTTGCAGTTTAGGCTTGATTAGCCCGCCTAGAATGCCGGTGATGCCGGCGATGCGGCCATTAAACAGGATGAAGATTGCAGTAGCCAGGCCGATCAGTGCGCCGCCTGCCAGTGCCGTCCATGGTGTGAAGTTGTTCCAGTCGATTAACATAATAATTTTGATGTCCGATAAAAAAGAGGCCACGTACGGTCAGTACGTGGCCTAACTAGGAGAATTATATATTAATTAAGGAAACACGGAATAAGTGCCTGCGCGAGCAAATTGCTGCGTTGCGCGGTACTCGTAACCTCGCTGTATACACATACTATCTCGGATACTGCGTTCCGTGCGCCTGGCACTTTATCTCGCTCGACGACTTATTCTGTGTTTCCTCAAGGCTTATATTTGCCAGCCGTAAGCAACGCCCAATGAGTCTTCGTACATTTTCAGGTTGGCCTCGCCGCCGCCAAAGCCTGCTGGAATCGAGCCGTTGCCGCGTACTTTGTTTTCAAAGGCGTGCATATATGAAAACGATAGTTCAGACTTGTTTGGCAATACGTAGGTTGCGCCAAGCGTTACATGCTCCTGCACTACGCCGGGTGCCAGAATGTTGAAGAAAGTTTCTTTTTTGGGAATCGGCTGTGATGAGTGGTTGTAACCGGCACGTACGGTTAAGGTTTCGTTCCACGCGTAGCTGACGCCCAGTTTCACTGCGGTGACATCGTTCCAGCCAAAACCGCCGCCTTTGCCTGTGCCCAGTTTATTACCGCCTACAGTCAGATTGCTGACCGGGTTGCCAACTGAATTGACATCGCTGTACTCGATGCGCTGTACGTCAGCCGCTACGGTCAGTGCTGGCGTTGCCTTAACTGCAATACCGGCACCGTAAGTTGCCGGTACATCAAAATCACCGCCTTCTGCAAACAGACCTTTGTATTTATCAAACTTGCTCATATAGGTTTTACTTTGGTAAGTTGCACCTAATGTTACTGCGTCATTTACCTGGCCAATCCAGCCTAAATGTATGCCGGCACCGTAAGAGCTGTCATGGCCCCTGTTGGTAACCTTGCCGGGAGCATTGCTGTACAGTGCATTGTCAAAATTCTGCAAGCCTTGTGCTTCAAAGCGTTGGTATGCAAGGTTGACTGATACGCCAATAATATTGGATGGCGTGACTTTCCATGTGGCGGTAGGGGCAATGAATAACTGGGCCAGATCAATGCCAGGCTTGGTTTGGCCAAGCAAATTAATCGGCTTGTTGTAATCGGTGTTCATGCCGCCGTTGCCGTATACGCTAACGCCTAAAGTTACTTCAGGGTTAATCACTTTGTTATAGCCAATTTCAGGAATGATAAAGTTTGTAGTCTCATTGCCTTTGAAGGTGCCATTGTTGGCAGGGCCGGCATTGCCGGAAATTTCAGATTCGCGTATCGGGCGGAACCAGGTTGCGCCTATATCAAAGCGGTCACCGATCAGACCCATGCCTGCCGGGTTGGATGCCGCGGCCAGTGCATCCTGCGGCAATGCAATGCCCACGCCGCCCATACCTTGAGACTTAACCCCGTAACCGTGTGCAAAATAACCGTCTGTGGCGTAAGCGTTGGTTGCGGCTAAAGTAACCAGCAGTGGTAATAGTTTGTAAGTGACTTTCATTGATAGGCTTTCGTATGGTTCTGTTTGTAATGTTCTGGAGAACTAAAATTTTCCGAGATTCTATCAATGCATCTTAAGTTCATTAAATAATATATGAGTATATTGATATAGCCAGATGGAATAATAATCGTATGTGATGACTGCTTTTGCTGTTTGTTAACCATGTGTTTTAAGTTGATTGCGTACAGTGTTTACCTACGTCAGAAATACGGTACTCACTGTATAAGGGAATACACCTTTTACCCCACAGTCACTTGCAGTCTATGTAGCTATTCTAGTCACGTTACTTGGTGTTTCATCATTCGGTTTTCCACGGTAAGCAGGAAGCTGAACTGTTGTGATATTGAAGAGGAGGCCCTGCCATGATGCGGTATGTAGCTAACGCTAAGTTTAGCCCAGGCAACAATTCATGCATCAGCAAGGGCTTTACATTGCTGGAACTGCTGGTGGTGATGGTTATTATCGGCCTGTTGGCCGGCTATGTAGGACCAAAGTATTTCTCTCAGGTCGGCAAGTCAGAAATAAAAGTGACCAGGGCACAAATCGACGCTATAGAAAAAGCGCTGGATAATTATCGGCTGGATACCGGGCATTACCCATCTTTGGATCAGGGGCTGGCGGCACTTAATGTAGCGCCTGCCAATGAAACAAAGTGGGATGGCCCCTATCTGAAAAAGGGCGTTCCGTTTGACCCGTGGGGGAATGCTTACCAGTACAAAATTCCCGGTGACCATGGTGAGTTCGATCTGTTTTCCTATGGCAAGGACAACCAGCCTGGGGGTAGTGATGAAGCTGCGGATATTACCAATTGGTAGTCAGATTGCCAAAATCGCCGCTGGGGGATCACCATGCGCTACGAAGTGAAAGTATTCATGAGCGGAATGGGGGTTGCCAAGCTGACGCTTGATGCACCTGATGAGCGTGATGTAATCGGTCAGGTCAGATCTCAAGGTTATGCAGTGCTTGCCGTCAAAGCAAAGCATACCGCCAGTAAATGGCCAAAATTGGGCGGTGGCCGCTTTCCATTGGTATTGTTTAGTCAGGAGCTATTCGCTTTACTGGAAGCCGGGCTAACGCAGGTAGAAGCTTTTGAAACTATGCTGGAAAAGGAAACGCGCCCCGAGAGCCGCAAAATGTTTCAGGGCATTATTTCCAAACTGCATGAAGGCCATGCGCTTTCTACCGCATTGCAGCAGTATCCTGAAGTTTTTCCTGCGCTTTATGTAGCTACCATACGTGCCAGCGAGAAAACCGGAGACTTGAGCGAATCACTGTCACGTTACATTGCTTATCAATCGCAGATGGATGTGGTGCGCAAGAAAATTGTCAGTGCCTCCATCTACCCTGTGCTGCTGATTAGCGTCGGTAGTCTGGTGACGTTATTTCTTATGCTATACGTGGTTCCCAAGTTCAGCCGTATTTATGAGGACATTGGCACTGACTTGCCGTTTTTCTCCAGAATGCTCATGAACTGGGGTCTTATGCTGGAAAATCACAAGGTTTTAGCGTTAATCGTCGTAGCAGTTCTATTGATGGCCATATTTTATGGCGTCTCACAGCCAGCTTTCAAACAGTGGATCATGCAGCAGTTCTGGCGTATTCCTGCCGTCGGGGAGCGCATCCGCGTGTATCAGCTTGCACGTTTCTACCGTACGCTGGGTATGTTGCTGCGTGGCGGCATTCCTATTGTAAGCGCGCTGGAGATGGTTTCCGGATTGTTGCAGCAGACGCTGCAAAAGCAGCTGGCACAGGCATCAAACTGTATCCGTGAAGGACAGCCGATTTCATATGCCATGGAGCGTTACGGTTTGACGACTCCTGTGGCATCGCGCCTGTTGCGCGTGGGTGAGCGTACCGGCGGCATGGGCGAAATGACAGAGCGAATAGCCAGCTTTTACGATGATGAAATGGCGCGTTGGGTAGACTGGTTTACGCGATTATTCGAGCCTTTGCTGATGGCAATCATCGGTCTGATTATCGGGGGTATCGTCATCATGATGTACTTCCCAATTTTTGAACTTGCCGGGAGTATCCAATGAGCACGGTTGAGACGGATGTTGTGAAAATCACTCACGATCATCTGCGTGAGGCCCGCATGCACGCCGAGCGAACCCAGCGCCGCATGGTAGAGACATTGGATGAAATGCTCGCGTTACCGGCAGAGAAATTTGTCGCAGCGCTCGGTGCTATCCTGCACTACCCGGTGCTGGCGATGCCGGAACTGAATCACCTCACGCCGGCATTTGATCTGATTGAATTTTCATACGCGCTGGAGCACGAGTGCGTGGCGCTTAGAGATGAGCAAGGTAAATTGCTGGTGGCATTCAGCGATCCATTCGATACAAATTTGCAGGCTTGGGTAGAAGACAGGATTGCGCCAAGTTTTGAATGGTATCTGTCGCACCATGCTGATATTGCCGCTTATCTGGCACGCCATGAAGCAGGTATGCGCGCGATGGATAGCGTGGTTACAGAAGGTGATCGTATCTCTCACAATGGCCATGAAGTCGAGGATTTATCCTTTAAGTCCATCAGCGAGGATACCAGCACCGTGGTCAAACTGGTGCACTCTACCCTGTACGATGCATTGCGCATGGAAGCCAGTGATATTCATCTGGAAACCGGTGCTTCCGGTTTGGTTATTAAATATCGTATCGACGGTGTGCTGACCACGATGAGTTCTGTGGAAGGGTCCGATCTGGCCGAGCAGGTACTGTCGCGCATCAAAGTTATATCCGAGCTGGATATTGCCGAACGGCGCGTACCGCAGGATGGGCGCTTTAAAGTTTCCATGCGCGGGCGCGAGGTGGATTTTCGCGTTTCCATCATGCCGTGTATCTTTGGTGAAGATGCCGTATTGCGGATTCTGGACAAGCAAACCCTGACCGATCAGGTCAAGGGGCTGCGGCTGGATTGTCTGGGCTTTAACGACGAGGCTATCACCATGCTGCGCCGGCTTGCCAACGAGCCTTACGGCATGATGCTGGTAACCGGGCCAACCGGCAGCGGCAAGACCACTACGCTGTATGCGGCTATTACCGAAATCAACCATGGGCAGGACAAGATTATTACCATCGAGGACCCGGTTGAGTATCAGCTGCCGGGAGTATTGCAGATTCCGGTCAATGAGAAAAAAGGCCTGACCTTTGCCCGTGGGCTGCGCTCTATCCTGCGCCATGACCCCGACAAGATCATGGTGGGGGAGATCCGCGATCCGGAAACCGCACAGATCGCCATCCAGTCTGCCTTAACCGGTCACCTCGTGCTTACCACGGTGCACGCCAATAATGTGTTCGATGTGATTGGCCGTTTCATGCATATGGGCGTTGACCTGTACAGTTTTGTTTCGGCCATCAATGGCATTCTGGCGCAGCGCCTGGTGCGCATTAACTGCCCGCATTGCGCGGTTGATTATGTGCCGGATGCGCAGCTGCTGGCAGATTCCGGCATTACGCCGGAGCAGGCGGCAGCCTTTACTTTCCGGGTAGGGCATGGCTGCGGGCAGTGCCGAGGTACCGGCTTTAAAGGCAGAAAAGCCATTGCAGAATTACTCTATCTGAATGATGAAATCCGGGAAATGATTGTGGCGCGCGAGCCGATTCGTGTGATCAAGGAGGCTGCGCATAGAAACGGCACGCGTTTTCTGCGTGAAAGCGCAGTGGATCTGGTACGTCAGGGTGAAAGCACATTGCAGGAGATTAATCGTGTTACCTTCGTTGCGTGAGCATTTATATATTGAGCTGTATCCGGAGCGAATCAGCCTGCTCAGGATGAGCCGCGGCTGGCAGCCCAGGGAGCTTGCCAGAATAAATGTGCAGTGTGGTGCATCTGTGGCAGGTGAATCTTTCACAGGTGAGCTTATGAAAGGTGAGCCAGGCTGGGCATCTGCGCTGCGTAGCTTGCAGCAGCAAGTGTCTGCCATGGCTATTGGCAAGGCGAATGCAACAGTCGTGCTTTCCAATCATTTTGTACGTTATGCATTGCTTGCACATGGAACCCAGTTCAGTAACGACCGTGAGGAAGAAGCCTATGCACGTCACTGTTTTTTGCAGATTTATGGCGGCGATGCTGAAGGCTGGTCGCTGCGGCTGAGTGCGAATGGCTACGGAAAAATGCAGGTGGCAAGCGCAGTGGATCAAAGGCTGCTTGATGAACTGGACAGAGTGGCACGTGCGTGCCGGCTGCACTTAACTTCAGTACAACCCAACCTGATGGCGGTATTTAATCGCTGGCATAAAAAATTTTCAGGCCCAGCCGACTGGCTGGTACTGGTTGAGTCCGGCAGGTTAAACATCGCGCTGCTCAAGCATGGCAACTGGTGCGGCCTGCACACCATGAAAACGGATGATGGCTGGGTAGATCGCTTGCCGCAGCTGCTGGAGCGGGTGCTACATGTGTCTGGGCATAGTACGGAACTAGGCGCAGATCGCGGCAAGGTATATCTTGTTGCCCCCGATGGCGGGGAGTATTCCTCATTATCGGATAGCGGCTGGACTATCCACAGGCTGAAAGCCCCGGCTGCTCTAAAAATAAATCCTGCACTGGCAGCTAGTGTTTTGAAAAGCTCCTAATATCATGCGCCCCCTGTCACTTGATTATCGGCACAAAAATATCGGGCACTGGAGCGGAGTTTTTGTGTTGCTGTTGGCGCTGGCAGGAGCCGGTTTGCTGATCTATTACTATCGCCAGATGTCGATTGAAGCATCACATCTGGAAAAATTAATCTCAAAGATAGAGCGTAATTTGCGTCCCAGCCAGAGAGCGCTGCCAATGACGGCGGCAGAAGCTCAACAACGCGCGGCAGAGGTCAAGAATGCCAACGATGTGCTGCTTAAGTTAAGTCTGCCCTGGAGCCGGTTGTTTGAGTCAGTGGAATCTGCCAATTCTGACAGTATGGCTTTGCTGGGCATAGACCCGGATTCAAAGAAGGGCGTGATCAAAATTAGTGGTGAGGCCAAGGATTTTGATGCACTGCTGGCTTATATCAGAAGCTTGCAGAGCAGCGGGTTTTTTACTGAGGTGTTCCTGCATAAACATCAGGTACAGGAAAATAATCCTGATAAGCCTATATATTTCATATTGGATGCATCATGGACCGGCAAGTACTGAGCACTATAAGGTTTTATGCTGCGCGCTGGGTGAGCCGGTTAACCTGGCCGTGGCTTGCCGCCATGGGGGTGCTGGTATTCTGTGCTGGTATTTTTCTGTCCGTCATCATGCCGGCACAACGTGAACTGCATGCGCTGCATCAGCAGCTTTTGGCTTTGCAATTGCAGGTATCCGGCAGGGGCAGTGCCCGCCCGGCGGCTATACACCCATCTTCATTAACACAGCTTGCCATTTTCTATGATTACTTTCCAGCTGAGCAAAGTGTGCCGGATTGGCTGGAAAAGATACATGACATAGCTAAAGAAAATGCATTGCTGCTCAAACAGGGTGATTACCGGATTACCCGCGATAAGGGCGGAAAACTATTGCGCTATCAGGTAAAACTTCCACTCAATGGTTCTTACCTGAATATCCGTAAATTCATTAGCGCCTTACTGGTAGAGGTTCCAACTGCTTCGCTGGATAACGTGACATTTGAACGCCAAAAAATTAGCGACAGTGCAATCAATGGCACTATTGAGCTAACACTTTATTTCGGGCGGCCATCATGAAGCGCCTTACAAATAAGCAAGTGGTGTTAGTAGGGCTGATTACGCTGCTGGCAGTTGCTGCTGGCGCCTGGCAGGCAGACACTTCAGCAGATAATGAGTTATCAGCACCAGTAGTAAAACAAAAGCCAGTAGTAAAACCAGAATCAGTTGTAAAACCTGAACCAGTAGTAAAACCAGATGCAAAAGTTAATGGATCTGTATCCAGACCCGCGTCAAGGCATGCTACAACTGTGATGGAGGTGGCCGATGTTCAGCTGCAAAGGCTGGATCAGCGCACCGACAGCGACGTGGAAATGATCGACGTTTTTAAAGGTAAATCATGGTACGTGCCACCGCCACCACCGCCACCACCCAAGCCAGTGCCTCCGCCACCACCGACCGCTCCACCTTTGCCGTATGCTTTTATAGGCAGTTACCAGGAGCCCGGCGGACGGCTGATCATTTTTCTGAACAGGGGCGAGCGCGTGTATTCGGTTTCTCCAGGGGATGTTATTGAAAATACCTATCATGTAGATGGGGTGGCGGCAGGAAAACTTAGCTTGACCTACTTACCCTTGAACATAAAACAAACCATGAATATCGGGGACTTATCATGAAGCCATGCTACCGGATTAACATTCCCGCCATTTGCTGCTCTGCTGGCAGGTGGTTTCATTTTGAGATCGCGTTGCTGCGCCGCAACATCAATCTGCCGCCTAAGCATGCCGGGCTGCTTATATGCCTGATGATCATTTTGTCATCAGGTTGTGCCAATGAGCCGCAACGTAAAGAACTGGATATGACTAATGAAACCAGTCTGGAAGACGGGCTAAACAAGCTGGAGCAGGCAGCTAAAGCCAACCCCGGGAAAATGGATTACCGTGCCGATTTCGTGCGTGAACGTGAGCGTGCTGTCAATCATCTGCTGAGGCTTGGCGATCAGGCACGTGAGCAAGTGCGGCCTGATGAGGCAGAGTCTTATTATCAGCGCGTACTGCGCATTGATGCAGATAATTCACATGCCAAGGCTGGCGTTGACCTGATCGCCATGGATAAACGCCACGACACCGTGCTGGAAGAAGCGAGAACCTTGTTTGAAAAAAACGATTTTGATGGCGCACAGGCCAGATTGCAGACTATTTTTCTTGAAAACCCAACGCGTGCCGATGCGCTTGCGCTAAAACGAGAGATTGATGATCAGTTAGCCAAACAAACCCAGATGGCAATGCCATCCTTGCAATCAAAGATCAAAAAGCCCGTTTCGCTGCAGTTTAGGGATGCCAACCTGAAAATGGTGTTTGAGGCGTTATCGCGTACCAGTGGCATTAACGTGTTGCTGGATCGCGATGTGCGCAGTGATATCAAGACCACTATTTTTGTGAAAGATGCCTCAGTGGAGGACACCATTAATCTGATCCTGATGCAGAGCCAGCTTGGAAAAAAAGTACTTAATGAGAATACGATTTTTGTTTATCCGAATACACCGGCAAAAATCAAGGAGTACCAGGAGTTAGTCATTCGTACCTTTCATCTCACCAATGCAGACGCAAAACAGATGCAGACGATGATTAAGACCATGCTGAAAACCAAGGATATTTTTATCCATGAAAAAACCAATTCGCTGGTAATGCGTGATACCCCGGAGGCGGTGCAACTGGCAGAAAAACTGGTAGCCGCACAGGATCTGAATGATCCGGAAGTGATGCTGGAAGTGGAAATACTGGAAGTGCTGCACTCCAAACTCACCGAGCTGGGGGTTAAATTCCCGACACAGGCCGGATTTTCGGTAACCGAGACACCGGCTCAAACCAGAAGTACTATCGGTGCCGGCGGGGTTGTGGTGACAGACAATATCCCCGCAGCGCCATTAACGGTTGAAGGGTTGCGGCATATCAAGGCCAGCAGTATTCATGTAACCCCGTTGACGATTCTGCTTAATTTGAAAAAAGAGATTGGTGATACCAACCTGCTCGCCAATCCGCGAATTCGTGTCCGGCAGCATGAAAAAGCGAAGATCATGATCGGTGACCGTGTGCCGGTGATTACCAATTCGGTCACTCCGGTATCTACAGGCACACCTGTAGTGACGGGGAGTGTGCAGTACCTGGATGTAGGGCTTAAGCTTGAGGTTGAACCTGACATCCACATGGATGGCGAGGTTGCGATCAAGACCTATCTGGAAGTTAGCTCTATCACCAGTCAGGTTACCAATGCTTCATCCGGAACCATTGCCTACCAGATCGGTACGCGTAATGCCACAACCGTGTTGCGTCTGGCCGATGGTGAGACCCAGGTGCTTGCCGGCCTGATCAGCGATGAAGAGCGTAAGTCTGTATCCAAGGTTCCCGGCCTGGGTGACCTGCCGCTGATCGGCCGTTTGTTTGCCAGCCATAATAACGATAAACGCAAGACTGAGATCATACTTTCTATCACGCCACATATTGTGCGCAATATGCACAGGCCTGAAGCTGAACTGACAGAGTTCTGGTCCGGCACCGATAGTGTGCTGCAAAACAAACCGCTGACACTGCAACCGGTAAAACTGATCAAGACCGGCGCCTCAACAGCGGCAATGCCGCTACAGCAGCGGGTACCGGCAATTCAACAGCCATTACGCGCTGTGCAGCCGCTATTACCAGTTCCTGCCGTGCCATCAGTGTCGCCAGCACCGGCAGTAAATCCTGCGCCAGCTATACAGCAGGACGAGCCAGCTCAGGAAGCGGCGCCGGCTGAGGCTGCACCGGTATCTACATTGAACCCCGCATCAGGCAGGCAGGCTGCTGCGTCAGCCATCACTGCGTCAGCCACTACTGCGCCTCTTGCGCTGTCATGGCAGGGGGCAACGCAGGCCAAGGTTGGTGAGCCGTTCAAATTGGCGCTGCAAGCACAGGCCGGAGCAAAGGTTGCCGGCGTGCCGCTACAGGTGGCATTTGACCCGGCAGTATTGGAAGTGCTGGAGGTCACGGAAGGTGATTTCTTAAACCGTAATAATGTGACAACTGCTTTTAGCAGCAATGTTGATGCGGCTGCCGGACAAATAGCAATCGGCGTGTCACAGCCCGGGCAGAATGGTAGCGATGGTGCGGGTGGCCTGGTTAACATCACCTTCAGGGCGATTGCGGCTAAGCCGCAGTCCAGCATTACTGTTTCTGCCAGTAACGCGACTGATGCCAGCGGGCAGTCATTACCGGTAACCTTGCCAGCACCGCACACCATGGAGCTGCTTAATCCATGAATATAAAATTACATCGGCTAAAAGGGTTTACGCTGATCGAGCTGGTGATCACGGTGGCGATACTTGCCTTGCTGTCCACCATCGCTTTTCCTATGGTGGAAGTGGCTGTGCAGCGTAATAAGGAGCAGGATCTGCGCACTGCCCTCAGGCAAATTCGCGAAGCTATTGACGCCTACAAGCAGGCCTCGGATGAGGGGCATATCCTGAAAAAAGTTGATTCTACCGGCTATCCGCCAACGCTTGATGTGCTGGTGGAAGGGGTCGCAGATGCCAAAAGCCCTTTGGCACGCAAGATCTATTTTCTGCGGCGCTTGCCGCGTGACCCGTTTGTTGTTGACCCTGCACTGGCAGCAGCAGATACCTGGGGTAAACGCAGCTATGCCAGCAGTCCTGGTGAACCGCAAGAGGGCGATGATGTGTACGATGTTTATACGCTTTCTGAACGTGTCGGCCTGAACGGCATCGCTTATCGGGAGTGGTGATGAATAACGGTAAATGGCTAAATTGCAGGAGCAAGATATACGGCGGCTTCACCTTGATTGAGTTAATGGTCGTCATGGTGGTGATTGCCTTGCTGCTTACTATAGCCGTGCCACGATATTTCAGCAGTGTGCAGCGCTCCAAAGAGGCTGTGCTGAAACAGGATTTAGCCAGAATTCGCGATTCTCTGGATAAGTATTATGGTGATGTCGGCAAGTATCCGGCTAGCTTGAATGATCTGGTGACTAAAAAATATATTCGTCATATTCCACCCGACCCCATCACTGAAAGCGACTCAACCTGGGTGACTATCCCGCCGGACGACCCGGAAAAAGGGCTGGTTTATGATGTGCGCAGCGGTGCTGAAGGCAATGCGACAGATGGGTCGCAGTATCAGGATTGGTAATGATGCATATCCGGCACAGACATGCAGCAGTAGTGGTGAATACGCATTGCATAATGGGTTTTACCTATATTGCTGTGCTGGTTGCGATTGCCATTATGGGCACGGTATTGGGTGCTACCATGGAAGTCTGGCATACGGCAATGCAGCGTGAAAAGGAGCGTGAATTGTTATTTATCGGCAATCAGTTCCGCCAGGCGCTGGGCTCTTATTATCATGCCGGCAATAGCTACCCGCTAAAGCTGGAAGATTTGCTCAAAGACCCCAGGCAGCCTCAACTGCGGCGTCATTTGCGCAAAATTTATCATGATCCGATGACGGGCAAGGCCGAGTGGGGATTGCTGCTTGGTGCCCATGGAGAAATAACCGGTGTGCATAGCCTGTCGGAGCAGCGCCCCATCAAGACTTCCGGATTTAGTGACTCGGATGTTGATTTCAGTGCTGCAAAAAAGTATTCTGAATGGACTTTTAGTTACCAAATCCAACCGGCTTCAGCAACAGCAGGCAGCAGATTGCAGGCTAATTCAGTTCAGGGTTTAAAGCTAAAATAGGAGCGAGGGAGACATCATGCCTAATAAACAGCGTATTCTCATTGTTGAAGATCATACTTTGCTCAGGCAAGGCTTATGCGCCATGATTTCAGCTGACCCGGCGCTTGAGGTGGTCGGTGAAGTTGATAACGGGCGTGATGCTATCAAGTTTGCCGGTAGCCTGTCGCCGGAATTGATCCTCATGGATTTGTCCATGCCTGGCACTAACGGCTCTGAATCTATTGTAGAAATCAAGCGCCGTTATCCAGCCATTAAAGTGTTGGTGCTCACGGTACACAAGGCTGAAGAGTACATCCGGGAGGCGCTGACAGCCGGCGCGGATGGTTATGTACTCAAGCATGCCACGCTGTCTGAGCTGCTGCTGGCTATTAAAAGCGTTTTGAAAGGCAAGACTTATCTTAGTCCGGATATTGCCGAGCAGGTGGTGAGCGGCTATCTTTTTGGCGGCAAAAACATCAACCCTGTTTCAGTTTGGGATTCCATTACCCTGCGCGAGCGCGAGGTGCTGAAACTGATCGCTGAAGGGCACTCCAATAAATACATTGCCAACTATCTGTGTATCAGTGTTAAAACTGTAGAAAAACACCGCTCCAATTTAATGAAAAAATTGGGTATGCATAATGCCGCATCTTTAACAGTTTTTGCTGTCGAAAAAGGTGTGGTTGCAAGTTCATAGTTTCTTGCCAACTTAACCGGCAGTACTGCTGATGGCTTGCGTCGCAAGGTTTGGGCTGCAATAGGTGATTCGTTGCTTTGAACCCCGGAAACGGTAGCTAACTACGGTATACCTAGTACTAAAATACACTGCCTGCTGTATTGGTTGGCTGAATCGTCAAATATAAAATTAACCAACATTTCAGAGCTTAATTGGAGAGGTGCGTCTGTGGAGCGTTATCATGTTTAAGGCATTAATTGTTGAAGATAATACGATATTCCGCCAATCGCTCAATGAGGTTCTGCATACGCGCTTTCCTTCAATGTCTATAGCTGAGGCTATCGATGGTAAAGATGCACTGGAGATGGTGGATAGTTTCAAACCAGACCTGATTTTTATGGACATCAACCTGCCGGATGATAATGGCCTGAGCCTCACAAAAATCATTAAGACGGATCATTCCGGCACTATTGTTATTGTGATTACGGCTTACGATTTACCTGAGTATCGTCAGGCGGCTCTTCAGGCAGGAGCCAGTTACTTTATCCCTAAAGGATCATTGTCGCGAAAAGAAGTGCTGGCGGTGGTCGAGTCTATTTTGACAGAGCAGAAGTATCACTAACACAGTAAGTCATCCGCAGTTGTGTGCGGTATCTTCATAGTCTGTTATTCAAAGCTCTGTCATGGCGTCATTGCTTCGATACTGATTGTAAAGCTGCATGACTTTATTCACATACTCCCTGGTTTCCCGATAAGGGGGTATTTTATTGCCAAAGCGTGCTACTGCATTTTCGCCGGCATTATAGGCGGCAAGTGTCAGTTGCCGGTCGTTATTAAATATTTTCAGCAGGTATTTCAGGTAGCGTGTTCCGCCACCAACGTTCTGGGCCGGATCATAAATATCCGTGACTCCATATTGTTTTGCGGTAGCCGGCATTAGCTGCATCAGTCCAACAGCCCCTTTTCTGGAAACCGCGCGTGAGTTGTAGTTGGATTCTGCGGTAATTATCGCGTGCAGTAAGGCGGCTTCAATATCGTTAGCGCGGGCGGCTTCATTGACTACTGAACCAAAAGATATTTTCTGGGTGTTTTTGTTTGCGCCTGCCTGCATGCCTGGAGTGATGTTTGCCATAGCCGACGTAGCGCGCGCGCTATCGGCGCTATGTAATATCACTGTATACCGGCTATCAGTAGGCTGATTACTTAGTGAAATGGCGCCACTCTCGTCATAAAAAGCAAAGATGTCGGCGCGGGCCATGTTTGCCGATGCAAGACTGATTATCAGCATTGTCACTTGATATATCATTGGTCTGTTCATGTTGGGCCTCATTAACGGTTGGTCTAATTGGCTGAATAATGAATGCAGGTATTACTGCATTTGTAGTCCAAATTCATTGTGTAATCCAAAATCATTGTGTAGTCGTCGATCCGGCAGAATGCGTCTGTTTACAAAACGCCGATTTTCCTTAATCCTTCTGTCTGCAGTTCGTATCTCTGAATTGTCTTGGGCAATGTCTTGGGCATTGTTTGTGGCATTGTCTTGGGCATTGTCTTGGGCATTGTCTGTGGCATGCTCTGTTTCATGTATGGATACTTTTGTCTGACGGTCTGTATCGGATCCGTATCCGGATGAATTGCTCAGGCACAGATCCAGCATGTCCTGAAGCTCTACAAAGCTAAATGGTTTGCAAAGCACATGATGTATGCCATGCCCTTTAGCCGTGCGGGTGATGTCATCCGTCAAATGGCCTGAAATCATCACGCAGCCAGCCTTGGGCGCACGTTGGCGAATAATCACCGCGTAGGTCTGTAGTCCGTCCATTCCGGGCAGGCCAAAATCAAGCACTACGATATCCGGGGTGAATGACTCCAGAATTTTCATCGTGCTGTTAGAGTCGCCTGCAATCCTGACATCCTGTGCTCTGCGGGCAAGAAAGCTCTGCAGATTTTCGGCCAGAATATCTTCGTCCTCTACGATCAGAATTCTTGTGAGAGGCGGCATTTGTTCTCCCTTTGCATGTAGTTTTATTCAAACCGGACGCTTTTCAGTTGCTGCTAGCGTATGAGTGCGTTTATGCATGTTCCGTGCCAGTCAGGCCAAGAGGGCAGGCTAGCAGAATAACTGCCAGCTGATTTAATGGTACACGCACACTCTAATGAATTGCTCATATCGGCTAACCAAATAAGCGCTGAAGGTCATGGCACAAGCATGCACAAAGCCACTATTTTAACTTGGGTAATTACCCAGTTTTGGGGGAGAAGAATGTGGGGGTGGGCAGTGATGGTTACTCGAAAAACCGACCAGATATGCGCCCTGTAAAGGTTCTGCCTAATGTTTGAACGGCGCTTAACATCATGGAACGAAAATTGCAGCTTAGGCCGTATGACGGCGGCATAGCCGCTATCAAATGCGAATCTGCAGTTGAAAGGCTCGCACAAGATGCTTAAAGGAGATTATGATGAAATCACGATACTCGATTAACGCGAGAACGCTTCTGAGCCTGGCTGTACTCGGAACCTTGATCGCAACAGGAGGTAACGCGCTGGCCAAGGGCGGTACTGCCAAACCCCCTAAACCCACCACGTCGCCATTTGTAACGCCGACGCTTTCCGACCCTATTTTTTCAGTGAATCCGTTGCTGATTCACGGCGTCGATGCTACCGGTTTTATTCAGGATGCAACGGTTAGCAATGCAGACTGCCCCGGTGTGCTCAACCCTACTTACTTTGGCGGTACGATTACCGTGAATGGTGTCACGTTCACGGTTCCCTGTAACTCGGTGATCCAGATGCCAGCCAATACCTTGACCTGGGCGGACTTTGTCAATGGTGGACCACCACTTGCACTTAATTCTACCGATCCCAGCCGGATGCTACCATCCTTTGAGGTGAGCGTGGTCGGCCAAATCGTCGATACCAAACAGATCGCCGGGCTGATTTTTATATCGCAACAATCGCTTAATGCCGGCAGTGGCTTCATTACTAAAATTGACTATGCCACAGGTAACATTGAGGTCGCAAGTGGCACGCCAGGGGGCCCGCCAACCGTGTTGCAGATCAACGACCCTAACGGTCGCTTTGGCCGCGCCCAGAGTCCTGATCCGCGCTTTAGCGTTGATGACGAGAATCCAACCATCAAATCTGCCACCGGTTATCCAATGTGTGTACCGCGCACCGATCCGGCTGTAGCCGATGATCCGCTTTGCCCACAGAAAAACCGTCCGGCACCTCCCTGCCGCAATTTCAGCCAGGCAGGCGTGGCACCCCCGGTTAGCGGTGAACTGAGCCCCGCTGCATTTGGCCAAGCCTTTTGCAGTCAGTACGTCATGAAGAGCGTAACAGATCCTACACGTGTCGCCATCGACGCTGACCCGCGCCAGCAGGTGCCGTTCGAGGTGGGTGACTTTATTAGTTGGGGCGGTACGCTGTTTACAGATCCGGCATCACTGACTCCCTATATATCAGCTCACACTATTGAGGCTAATATCGGTGTTTACACTCAGCCTGGCACGCAACCTAGCTACTTGGCTATCGGCGAGTTCGGTGTTGGATCTGCTGACCCGAATGCCACAGCAGTAAATGGTGCTGCCCAGGAAACTCAGGACCGGATATTCCTCGAAGCTTCAACTACAGACGTCAAGACACCGGTTGATATTTACTATATCGATGTTGACCCGGTGACCGGCGTGGAGGGTAACCGCTGGTTGACCCCTTACGAGATGACCGGTGAATGCAACCCTGCACAGACACTTCCAGCTAGCTGCTATGGCCAGTCTGGCGGTATCACCACCCAGAATACCGGGCCGCAGCCGCAACGCGCCAGGATTCGCGCCACCAAGGCGCCGGCCGGGCTGCTCAGCCAGCCGACTCGCATGTTGCGTATTGCAGTGCGCTCACTGTGTGTGCCGGTGTTCGACTCCAAGCAACCTGCTTTGGATGCCTGCATCGCCAGCAAGACGCCAGTGGCTAACGGCTTGATTGCCGGCCAGTATGCAGCGCCGGTATTTGAGTTTATTTTCCCGGAAGGTGTTAAACCGGGTGACCCAGTCGTTCCGTATGATTTCTGGCACCTACCTTTCCTGCGTAACGGCGAGGGTGCAAATGCAAATGGTCCACTGGTACCTGCTCCATGGTAAGCAATTAATAACAAGTAGGTTGGTATGTTCGGGGAGCCTTGGGGCTCCCCGTTTTTTTGCCTTTTTGTTATTGGCTTGGGTGGGCAATAAATTCCCCAAAATTGGGGGTTACAGCAAGTGTTGCTTGAATGACGCGTGATGAAGAAGCAGGCCAGACAAGGGTTGTAAGAGGCTGAAATGCAGGAGACAGCTTGGCACATTTGATGCTCATTAGCCTATAAAGCGCCAATTGTTATTGGCGTATTCGAAAAAAATATTAGTAAAAAAATATTAGTAAAAATCAATTAATAAAAATCAATTAATAAAAATCAATTAATAATGAGGATGTAACAATGACAACCTTCCAGACAGCAGATAACCGGCGCAGTTACGCGGCTTGGCTTATGCTGTTTGGCATGCTGTTATGTATTATGCTGCTATGGAGCGGAAACACCCATGCAGCCAAAGGCGATGGTGGTCGGGGCTTTCCACCGCCACGGCTGTTGTCACCCGCTGTCCCTCCGCAGTTTGATATCACCGGCTTTATTCAGGAAGCAACATTGGATACCAATGGCAGCGTGTGCCAGCCCAGCGATCCACGGCTGGCCGGTGGTACTTTCAAGGTTAACGGCATCACTGTTATTGTGCCCTGCAACACTATTCTGCAAATGCCG
>Ga0207975_100045_pt1 | contig 127951 bp, 114 predicted proteins | sample LakWasMe91_HOW11_2_FD_183913 | JGI IMG/M metagenome (GOLD analysis project Ga0207975, IMG submission 183913) | Freshwater sediment methanotrophic microbial communities from Lake Washington under simulated oxygen tension - Sediment Metagenome... | ecosystem: Environmental > Aquatic > Freshwater...
AGCCGGCGCCATGCCACAGTCCGCCCAGCAGCATGGTCAGCAGCAGGTTGCGGTAGCGCCTGAACTGGCCGTGGTGGCTGCCGCCCATCGCGATGTACAGGTAGTCGCGCAGGAAGCGCGACAAGGTCATGTGCCAGCGGCGCCAGAATTCGCTGATGTCGGCGGCCTTGTAGGGCGAGTCGAAGTTCAGCGGCAGCTTGATTCCGAACAGGCGCGACAGCCCGATCGCCATGTCGGAATAGCCGGAGAAGTCGAAATACAGCTGGAAACTGTAGGCCAGCACGCCGGTCCAGGCCTCCACCAGGGCGGGCGCGGCGCCGGGCTCGAAGACCGGGCTGGCCAGCGGCGCGATGTTGTCCGCGATGAGCACCTTCTTGGCCAGCCCGATCACGAAAATCGACAACCCGACCGCGAAATTGGCGGCCGACGGAAAATAGTTCCTGGGGTCGGCGAACTGCGGCATCATTTCCTTGTGGTGCAGCACGGGCCCGGCCACCAGGTGCGGGAAGTAGCTCACGAACAGCATGTAATGGGTGAAGCGGTATTCGCTGACCTGGCGCTGGTAGCTGTCGACCAAGAATGCGATCTGGGTGAAGGTAAAGAAGGAAATGCCGATTGGCAGCACGATGTCGAGCTGGCCTTGCCCGCCCACGCTGGCGACGATCAGATTGGCGTACTTGAAGTAAGCGAGCAGCAGCAGGTTGACCGCAAGCGCCGCGACCAGGCGCCGGCGCCGCGCGGCCCCCTCGGCCGCCATGATCGCGCGCGCGCTCCAGTAATTGAAAACGATGGAGCCGAGCAGCAGCGGCAGGTAGCGCACGTTCCAGTAGCCGTAGAAGAAAAGCGATGCCAGCGCGAGCCACAGCGCGGCCCAGCGCTTGCCGATCCGGCCCAGCAGGAAGAACCCTCCCAGCACCACTGGCAGGTAGAAAAACAGGAAACCGAAGGAATTAAACAACAAGGCGGCCACCGCTGCGCCGCGCCGGCCGCGCAGCCAGCAGCTCCTCGTAGCAGGCCGCGATCTGGCCCGCCACCCGCTCCCAGGTGAAGCCTGCCACCAGCGGGCGCACCAGCGCGCGTTCGGGCGGCGCGCCGATCAGTTCGAGCACCGCGCGCTTTTGCGCGGCCGGATCGTCCCAGCGCACCGTTTTCAGGGCGAAGTCGCTGTCGGGCAGGCAGAGCGCGCTTTCGGACGTCATCACCACCGGCGTGCCGCTTGCCAGCGCTTCGAGCACCGTGAGCGGAAACACCTCGCCCTGGCTGGGCAGCACGAACACGGAAGCTGCCGCGTAGGCGCTGGCCAGCAGCGGGTCATCGTGCTCGATCGGCCCCATGCAGGTCACGCCGCGCACCGCCCTGACCTGGCGCAGGTAGTCCTGGTCGCGCCCCTGGGCGTGGCCGATCAGCACGAACGGCAGGGCCAGTTCGGACAGCGCGCGCGCCATCCCCAACTGGTTCTTGTAGGGCGAGATCGCCCCCACCATGAGCACGAAGGGGCAGTCCATTCCGGTACGCTCGCGAAACAGTGCACCGTCTGCCTTGAAGAAATGCGGGCTGATTCCGTTCGGGAATACGCGGATCTTGCGCGGGTCGATCAGGAAGGCCGCCTCGATCGCCTGTTTTTCGGCTTCGCCCAGCGCCACCACCAGGCTTGCCAGTTGCAGCGCGCTGCGGGTCTGTGCGTAGCTGGTCTGCACGTTCCACGCGGTCAGCTTGCCCAGCAGCAGGTCCGCCACGCGCGCACAGTTGCCGCTGGAACGGTTCCAGCCCGGTGAAATGAGCGGCGAGAGCACCACCGGCACACCGAATTCGCTCGCCGCCTCGACGATGCGGTGATTGCCGTTGATGGCCGCAAACACGTGGATCAGGTCGTACTCGTCCAAGGCAGCATGACAGGGGTCGACCAGCTCGACCTCGAGGTCCGGCCCGCAACGCGTGCCGACCCGGTTGAGCGCCTCGATGGTCGCGCGCACCTGGATCTGCAAGCCGCCCTCGCGCTGGAACAGCATCGGATAAGACAGTATGCCGACACGCATGGCGCCTCCTAGGGTAAGAACGACGCCGCAAGCTTGCGGCGCATCAGGTCGAATTCGTCCAGCAAGGGATGCCTGAGGATCACGATGCCCGCCAGCCACAGCAGCAGCGCCGCGCCCGCCGCAAGCAGCGCCTGGCCGGCCGACAGTTCCATGGCCAGCAGCGCGCAGGCCGGCGCCAGCGTGGTGAAGCCGGCCAGCAGCAGGCTCTTGGCCGCGGCCCCCGCCACCTGGCGTGGCCCGATGCCGCTGAGCGCGTTCAGGTAGTGCAAGGTCAGTGCCGCGCGCGCCAGCATGCTGGCCACCACTGCCCACGCCAGCGCAAGCAGTCCGAACGGCGCGGCCAGCAGCAGCGCGCCGACGCGCACCGCCACCGCCAGCGTGTCCAGCCGTGCCTGGGTCTTGACATGGCCGGTGGCCACGAACAAATAGCGGGCCATGCTGGACATGCTATACAGGGCCGAGGAAAAACACATGATGCCGATCAACGGCGCTGCCGCATCCCACTGGTGCCCGTACAGCAGGCGCACCACCGGCAGCGCCATCAGGGCCAGGAAGGCGAAGAACGGCCACGCGAACGCGGTCATGTAGCTGACCGTGCGCAGGTAGGCCAGGTTGGCGCCGCCCACCTCGCGCGCACGCGCCGCGTACAGGGGAAACACGACCGGCGAGACCGCGCTCGTGATGGCCTGATGGAACACCGCGAGCACGCCGAAGGCCTTGCTGAAGATGCCGACCGCATCCATGCCGAGCATCTTGCCGATGATCAGGTCGGGCGCTGCCACGCCGGCTTCGTCGATCAGGGTGCCGCCGGTCGCATAGGTGCCGAACGAGAGCACGCGGCGCATGCCGGCCCACGCCGGCAGCCACGGCAGTTCGGGCGGGCGCAGCCACAGGCTGGCCAGCAGCGCGCCCGCAGTGGCCGCCAGCGAGGCCCAGGCCAGGCTCATGAAGCCGAAGCCGCGCCAGGCCAGCAGCACCGACACCGTGAAATTGCACAATCCGTAGCACAGGTTGATGCTGCAGATCGCGCCGAAACGCATCTGGCGGCGCAGCATCGGCAGCGTGACCGAGGAAAACGGCAGCAGCAGGAAATTGAACGCGAGCAGTTGCAACACCGGCGCCAGGCGCGGCTCGTGGTAAAAACCGGCCAGCGGCAGGCTGAGCGCGGCCACCAGCGCCGCCAGCGGCCAGGCGAACAGGAAGCTCACGCCGAGCACCGCGCGCAGCTTGTCGGTTCCCAGCTCGCGCTCCGAGATCAGGTACTGGCCGGCGCCGAAGTCGCGCAGCACCTGCGCGATGCCGAGCATGACCGCGCCGACCGAATAGACGCCGATCTCGGCCGGGGTGAGCAGGCGCGAGATGATCATGCTCCCGGCCAGCGCAAGCAGCACCAGCGCGTATTTTTCGACGAACGAGAACCACAGCGAGGCGCGCGTCGAGCTCACGGCAGCAGATCGCGATAGAAGTCGAGCACGCGCCGCTCCAGGATGGCCGGGGTGTAGGCCGCCTGCATTTCGGCGCGCGCGCGCAGCGCCATGCAGGCGCGCCGCGCCGGATCGGCCAGCAGCGCGGCCACCGCCTCGCAGGCTGCCTCCGGGTCGCCCAGCGGCACCAGCAGCCCGCCTTCGCTGGTGCGCAAGATGTCGGCCGTCCCCGGCACATCGGTGCCCACCACCGGCACCCCGCACGCCATCGCCTCGATGGTGGCGATGCCGAAGCCTTCGTTGCGGCTAAGTAGCAAGTGCAGGTCGAAGGCCGGCAGGATCTCCTCGACCGCCGCCACATAGCCGGTAAACACCACCCACTGCGACAGCCCCTGCGCGGCCACCGCGGCGCGCAGTTCGCGCTCCAGCGGGCCGGTCCCGGCCAGCACCAGGTGCAGCGTCGGGTAGCGCGCGCGCAAGGCGCCGAACAGCGCGATCAGCGCATGCGGGCGCTTTTGCGGCGCCAGGCGCGCCACCGAACCGAGCACCAGGCTGTCCTGCGGCAGGGCGAGCCGCTCGCGCGCGGCGCGGCGCCGCGCCAGCGAGGGGCGAAAGCGTTCCGTGTCGACGCTGTTGGGAATCACGCACAGGCGCGCCGACGGCGCCAGGTAGGATCCGAAGATGGCCAGGAAGTGCTCGAGCGCCGAGGCCGACACCGCATACACGCCGCGCACCGAGCTGAACGCCTCGGCGTACAGGCGCGCGTGCCACGCAGCGAAGGTGGCCGGCGGAAAGGCGTTGTGCACGCTGATCACGCACGGCAGCTTGCAGTGGTGCGCCAGCCACAGCGCGCTGGCGCCATAGCTGGTCCAGCAGAAGGCCACGTGCACCAGGTCGGGCCGCATGCGGCGCAGGCGCGCCGCTGCGAACAGGCGGGCGCGCAGCTTGTTGGTGCGGCGCCAGGCCCACTGTTCGAAGAACTGCGGCGGGTCGAACACGCGGGCCTCGATGCGCTCGGCGCGCAGGCCGGCCGCCAACGCGTCGAAGCCGGCAAAGCGCGGGCTGGCGAAAGTGCTGCGGTAACCCGCCTGGACCAGCACGCGCGCCTCCTGCGCCATGCGCAGCTCCATTCCGCCCAGTGCCCCCGAACAGCTCGTGATGAGCACCCGCCGCGCCGATGGCGCGCGCCGCCGGCCGAACCAGGCCTGGGCGATGAAGCCGCGCAGGTACTGCACTTCCCAGCGCCGCAGGAAGCAGGCGTCGGGCTCGCGCGCGACCAATGCGCGTAGTGCGCCGAGCGCCTCGCGCGCCAGCTTGGCGAACATCCAGCGCGGCACCCCCAGCAGCTGCGGTGCCTGGTCCGGGCGCTGCTGGATGCATGCGCCGCGCCCGTAGCGGTAGGCGCGCGCCAGGATGAAGCGCGCCTGCAGCTGGTGCGGGCGGATGAAATGCCCTACCCTGGCTGCGCCGCAGAACCAGGCCAGGTAGCCGGCCGCCCCCAGGCGGCGGTTAAATTCGGTTTCGCTGCCCATCGCATAGGCGCCCGCGTTGGGACCGAGCGTATGGTCGAAGCGGTGCCCGGCCTCGAACACGGCGCGCCGCACCGCCATGTTGGCGCCCCATACCAGCCCCGGGAACACCGGCCCGTCGACGGCGTTGGTGACCGCGTACGTCAGCCCCAGCGGCACCAGGCGCAGCACCCAGTCCGGGACCGGGCAGCCCCAGTCGGGCTCGATGGCGCCGCCGAAGATCGCGTAATCGGGCTGCGCGTCGGCGCAGGCGGCCAGGCGCACCAGCCAGTCCGGCTCGGGGGTGGCGTCGTCGTCGGTGAACACGAACAGCTGCACGTCGGTTTGCGCCAGCGCCAGCGCCAGGCCGGCGTTCAGGGCCGCGTTCTTGCCGCTGCGCGCTTGCGCCACGTAGCGCAGCGGCAGGCGTGCGGCATAGCGCGCCACCACCTCGGGCGTGGCGTCGCTGCTGCCGTCGTCGATGACGAGCAGGTTCCAGCCGCCATGCGGCGCGGCCAGGGAGCAGTAGGCGTCGAGCACCTTGGGCAGGGTCGCGGCGCCATTGCAGGTAGCCATGAGAACGGTCAACAAGCGCGCTTCTCCCCTGATCTAGTATTGCCTGACCCTAACGGTGGAGTGTACCGATGAGCCCCGCCCTGCCGTTGATGGGCATCAAGGAGTTCCGACCGACCATGCGCGACATCCTCGTTACCCTGATTGTGATCGCGTCGCTGCCATTGATCCTGCGCTCGCCCGTGAACGGCGCCCTGATGTGGGTCTGGATCAGCGTGATGAACCCGCACACCCAGGGCTGGGGCTTCGCCACCCAGTTCCCGTTCGCCTTCGTGATCGCGCTGGTGACATTCATCAGCATCCTGTTTACCACCGAGCCGCGCAAGATGCCGTGGACGCCGGTCAGCCTGACCCTGCTCGCCTTCGTGCTGTGGATGAACCTGACGCTGCCGTTTTCGGTCGCCTTCGAGGCTTCGCTCGCGCAATACGCCAAGGTCATGAAGATCATGCTGATGACCTTCGTGTGCATGATGCTGATCAAATCGCGCTACGACATCCACCGCCTGATCTGGGTGCTGGCAATTTCGCTCGGCTACTATGGCATCAAGGGCGGCATCTTCACCGTGCGCAACGGCGGCGGCGAGCGCGTATGGGGTCCGGACGGCACCTTCATCGGCGACAACAACGCGATCGCGCTGGCGCTCATCATGATCATCCCGCTGATGTATTACCTGCACCAGAACACCGAGCGCCGCGTGCTGCGCTACGGCCTGGTCGGCGCCATGGCGCTGTGTGCGCTGGCCGCGCTCGGCTCCTACTCGCGCGGCGGCTTTCTCGCCATCGCCGCCATGTGCGCCTTCATGTGGCTCAAGAGCCGCAAGAAGGTGGCCTTGGGCGGGGTGCTGGTGTTCGCCGCACCGCTGCTGCTGCTGTTCATGCCCGATCGCTGGTCGACCCGCATGGATTCGATCAACCAGTACCAGTTCGACGCCTCGGCCCAGGGCCGCCTGAACGCCTGGGGCATGGCCTGGAACCTGGCGCGCGACCGCTTCTTCGGGGGCGGCTTCGAGATCTACGACAGCCATGTATTCGCCAGCTACGCGGCCAATCCGCTCGACGTGCACGCGGCCCACAGCATCTATTTCCAGGTGCTGGGCGAACACGGCTTCGTGGGGCTGGGACTGTACCTGCTGCTCGGCTGGGTGACCTGGCGCAGCGGCGCCTGGATCATCCGCCACGCACGCAACGTGCCGGAATTGCGCTGGGCCGTCGGGCTGGCCACCATGATCCAGACCAGCCTGGTCGGCTTCGCGATCGGCGGCGCCTTCCTCAGCCTGCTGTACTTCGACGTGCCCTATTACCTGATGGGCGCAATCATCGCCACCCGCGTGCTGGTGGAACGCCACCTGGCCGCAGCCAAGGCCTGACACCATGCAGATCCCGCTCTCCATCCTGATCTACCACCGGGTGCTGGCGCAACCGGACCCGCTGTTCCCGGAACAGATCGACGCGCGCCGCTTCGAGCAGCACCTGCGCCTGCTGCGGCGCTGGTTCAATCCGCTGCCGCTGACCGAGGCGGTGCGCCGTCTGCCCGAAGGCAGCCTGCCGCAGCGCGCCGTGTGCATCACCTTCGACGACGGCTACGCCGACAACGCCGAAGTGGCGCTGCCTATCCTGCAGCGCCACAAGATGCCGGCCACCTTCTTCGTGGCCAGCGGATTTCTCGACGGAGGGTGCATGTGGAACGACGCCGTGATCGAAGTGGTGCGCAAGGCGCAAGGCGAGCGCCTGAACCTGTCGCGCAGCGGTTTTGCCAGCTACGACATCGGCTGCCCGCAGCGGCGCCGCGCGGTCATCGACATGCTGCTGGCCGCGCTCAAGTACCTGCCGCCGCAAGAGCGCCTGGCGCGCGTGAAGTCGATGGCGCGCAGCTTCACGCCGACCATGCTCAGCTCGGACCAGTTGCTCGCGCTGCACCGCGCCGGGATGGACATTGGCGCGCATACGGTCAACCATCCGATCCTGACCGCGATCTCGAACGCCGAGGCGCGCGCCGAGATCGCCCAGGGCCGCGCACGGCTCGAGGACATCGTGCAGGCGCCGGTGCGCCTGTTCGCCTACCCGAACGGCAAGCCGGGCCAGGATTACGAGCAGCGCCACGCCGACATGCTGCGCGCGCAGGGCTTCGAGGCGGCCGTCAGCACCGCCTGGGGCGCGGCGCGCGCACACTGCGACCGCTTCCATCTGCCGCGCTTCACGCCCTGGGACCGCAGCAGCAGCGGCTTCCTGCTGCGCATGGCCGCCAACCTGCTCATTCCCGCGGCTTGAAGCCGAGCAGCACCGTGTAGGGGGTGGTCATGTGCGCGCAAAAACGCAGCGGCGGCAGCGTGCGCACCAGCCGCACCATCGCGCGCGCGAACGGGCCGAGGCGCCCGGTATCGATCAGGTCGAAACGGTCGAGGCTATAGATGCCGTAGCGCGCCAGATGGCGCCGCAAGCCATAGAAGGTGAACCAGTTGACCGCCGGGTAGGTCGCGTAGCCGGCCAGCTCGGGCTGGGTGGTGAGCGCCAGCTGCACGCAGCGGAGCTTGAGCCAGCCCGGATACCACGAATACAGCGGCAGGTCGAATTCCTCCTGCAGCGGGCACAGCTTGTTGCTGGTGCTCAGGTACAGGGCGCCGCCGGGTTTCAGCACGCGCACCAGCTCGGACAGGCAGGTGCACCAGTCCTGCACATGCTCGAGCAGCTCGGGCGCGATGCACAGGTCCATCGACCCGCTCGCCCACGGCAGCGCGGTGGCCGAACCGACGTCGAAGCGCACCGTCAGCCCGGCATCGCGCGCACGGCGGCGCGCCAGGTCGACCAGGGCCGCGTTGATGTCGACCCCGTACACATGGTGCCCGCCGGCCGCCCACAGGCGGCTCTGGGTGCCGGCCCCGCAGCCGATATCGGCCACGTGCATCGGGTGTTCGGGCCTGCCGAGCGCGCGCAGCACCGTGTCCTGGATCGCGGCGAAGCGCGCCAGCGCAGCCACCCCGCTGCTCTGGGTTTCGTAGTAGCGGTAGAAATCCTCGTGCGTGCCGGTATTCCAGGCCGGTTCATTGGCGGCAGGTTCGTGACTCATGGCCAGTCCTCGGTGGTGACGGCGAGACGGAGCCGCCGGGCTTGCGTTGCGCGAACCATTGCTCGAGCATCATCAGGACCCACACCATGGTGCCGTGGTAGGCCGGATGTTCGGACACGCGCTGCGCCAGCAGGGAATCGATGAAATCGGCGCGCACGATGTGGCGCGCCTTCAGGTCGGACAGGCTGTCGAAGGCCAGCGCGCGCAGGCGGGCGTCGCCCTGCAGCCAGAATCCGAACGGCAGGCCGAAGCCGTGCTTTTTCTTGCCGATCACGGCGCGCGGCAAGGTGTCGCGCAGCGCTTCCTTGAAGAAGTAGCGCAGCCTTGTGCCCCTGAGCTTGTGGCGCGGACGCAGGCGCGCCGCGAACGCGACCACCGCGTCGTCCAGGAACGGAAAGGCCACGTCCACCCCGGCCAGCTCGCAGGCCTTGATCACCTTGGGCAGGTCGTTGTCGGCCAGCGTGTATTTCATGTCGAGCGCCAGCATCTGGTTGATCTGTGTGTGACCGGACATGAGGCAATAGGTTCGGGTCAGCGCCGCCAGTGGCGCGCCGGGGTCGACGCTGGCCAGGAAGGCCGGATCGAGCACGCTGGCGGCGCCGTAGCACTGCAGCAGGTTGTAGGTTTCCAGGCGCGCCGGAAGCGGCACCATGGCCTGCTCGACATAGCTGCGCGCCTTGCGCAGCAGGGCCATCCGGCTGCCGGACGCAAAGCGGAAAAGCAGCGGCTCGATCAGGGCGCGCCGCAGCGGCGCCGGGATGCTGTGGTAGCGGCTGAACAGGGCCTGGCGCGCATAGCGCTCGTTGCCCCCGAACAGTTCGTCGCCGCCGTCGCCGCCCAGCAGGCGCTGCACGCCGTCGTCGCGCGCCATCTCGGCGCAATAGAATGACGGCACCGCCGAGGCATTGCCGAAAGGCTGGTCGAACACGGCGGCGATCTTGGGCACCGCCTCTGCCACGTCGTGCGCGCTGACGTAGCGTTCGTGGTGCTCGCTGCCGAAATGACGCGCCACCAGGCGCGCGTAGTCAAGCTCGTCGTAGCCGGGCGCCTGGAACCCGATCGAATAGGTGCGCGCGGCGCTTCCCGTGACTTGGCCCAGCATGGCCGTGATGGTCGAGCTGTCGGTGCCCCCGCTCAGGAAGGCGCCGGCCGCCTGCTGCCCCAGGCTGGCCTGCACCGCGCCGCGCACGGCGCCCACGAAGTCATCCTTGAGTTCGGCGAACGGGCGCGTTTCGCGTTCGCTGAACTGGAGCTTCCAGTAACTGCCCGTTTCCAGGCGGCCGCGGCACAGGTGCACGAACTGGCCCGGCTGCAAACGGCGCTGGCCGCGGTACACCGATTCCGGACTGGGCACGGTGTGAAAGTACAGGTAGTCGTGGATCGCCTGCGGGCTGATCTCGCGCGAGGCCAGCGGGTGCTGCACCAGCGCATCGGCCGAGGAAGCGAACGCCAGCGTGCGCCCGACCAGCTGGTACGACAGCGCCCGGGTGCCGCTGCGGTCGATCGCGAGCAAGGCTTCGTTATTGCGCTCATCGAGCACGGCGAGCGCGAACGCGCCCGACAGGGCTGCGCAGGCGTGCACGCCTTGGCTGCGCCACAACTGCCCGAGGCCATCGACGCGCCGACCCCACAGTGCGATCAGCAGGCCATCCTCGTGGTACAAGGTGGCGCAGTCGGGCCAGGCCGCGAGCGCCACCGCGCCGGCGCCGTTGGCCCCGGTGCGCAGCGGCGCGTTATCGAAGCGCCACAGGGGCGCGGCCATCTGGCTGATCGGCACCAGGCCCGGCTCGGGCGAAAACCATCCGCACAGCCCGCTCACACCAGCACCTCGAGCGGCGCCGGATGGCCCAGGAAGGCGGTCGGGCTGGCCGAGAGGCCGTAGGCGCCGGACTGGAACACCACCACCAGGTCGCCGGCCTCGGCGCGCGCCATCTCGAGCTGGTCGGCCAGCAGGTCGAGCGGGGTGCACAGCGGGCCGACCACCGACACCGCTTCGCGCACGTCGCCGCGCATCTTGTTGCCGATCGCGACAGGGTAATTCTTGCGGATCACCTGGCCGAAGTTGCCGGACGCCGCCAGGTGATGGTGCAGGCCGCCGTCGGTCACCAGAAATACCTTGCCGCGCGAGAGCTTGCGCTCGATCACGCGGCACACGTAGACGCCGGCCTCGGCCACCAGGTAGCGGCCCAGTTCGATCACCAGCCGGGTCTGGGGCGAGGCGCTCGCCAGCGCCTCGTGCGCCGCATGCAGCGACGCGCCCAGCGCATCGATGTCGAGCGCGCGCTCGCCGGGAAAATACGGCACCCCGAAGCCGCCCCCGATGTTCAGGCTGCGCATCGGCGCGGGCGCGCACTGCGCCAGGCGCAGCGCGAGGCGCACGCTGTGCAGCTGGGACTCGGCCAGCGCCGCTGCCGACAGGCTCTGGGCGCCGCTGAAGATATGAAAGCCGGCGAAGTCGAGCCCGAGCTGGCCGACCCGGCGCAGCATGGCCGGCACGCTTTCAGCGTCGACCCCGAACTGGCGCGCGCCGCCGCCCATTTTCATGCCCGCCTGTTTCAGCTCGAAGTCCGGGTTGATCCGGATCGCCACCTGGGCGTCCATGCCCAGGCTCTCGGCGATGATCGCCACGCGTTCCATTTCGCGCTCGGACTCGAGGTTGATCAGTATGCCGGCGGCGACTGCGCTGCGCAGTTCCGCATCGCCCTTGCCGGGCCCGGCGAAGCTGATCTGTCCGGGAGCGAGCGTGGTGTCGAGCGCGGTCTTGAGTTCGCCGCCCGAGGCCACGTCGATCCCGTCAACCAGGCCCGCCAGCAAGCCCACCAGCGCCGGCATCGGGTTCGCCTTCATGGCGTAATGCAGGCGCAGCGCTTCGGGCAGCACGCGCCGCAGCGCCGCCACGCGCGCCGCGATCGCGCCCCGTTCGTAGGCGTAGAAGGGGGTGCGCCCGACCCGCTCGGCAAGCCGGGTCAGCGCCATGCCGCCGATCTGGAGGCAGTCGTCGCGCACCGCGAACTGCGCCTGGCTCGCGTGCAGCGGCGCGTTCACGGCGCCACCCCGGCGTAGCGCTGCGCCAGTTCCTGGCCCAGCAGACGGCGGTCGATCTTGCCGTTCGGGTTGCGCGGCAGCGCTTCGCCCCGCACCTCGGCCAGTGCCGGCACCATATAGGCCGGCAGCGCCGCCTTGCAGGCGGCCAGCAGCGCGCCCGCATCGAGCGGGCAACCGTCCCTGGCCGTCACCAGCAGTGCGATGACCTGGCCCAGCACCGGATGGGCCAGGCCGAGCGCGGCCGCCTCGCCCACCAGCCCGCTCGCATACGCCACCTCCTCCACTTCGGTCGGGCTGACCCGGTAGCCGGAAGTCTTGATCATCTCGTCGCTGCGCCCGATGAAGTACAGGTAACCCTCCTGGTCCATGCGCACCGTGTCGCCCGACCAGACCGCCGTTTCCGGCAGCGTCAGGCCGGCCGCCGGCGGCAGCGGCTTGAAGCGCTCGGCGGTGCGCGCGGGGTCGTTCCAGTAGCCGAGCGCAACGAGCGGGCCGCGGTGCACCAGCTCGCCCGGCTCGTCGGCCCCGCACGGGGTGCCGTCGGGGCGCAGCACCAGCACTTCGACGTTGGGAATCGCCTTGCCGATCGAGCCGGGGCGCCGCTCGAGCTGGTCGGGCGCCAGGTAGGTCGAACGGAAAGCCTCGGTCAGCCCGTACATCAGGAACACGCGGGTGTCCGGCAGCGCGCGGCGCAGCGCATCGAGCGTGGCGCGCGGCATGGCGCCGCCTGAATTGGTGATGTAGCGCAGCGGCGACGGCGCCGCCCACTCGAGCTGGGCCAGCTGGATCCACAGCGGCGGCACCGCCGCCAGCCCGGTGATGCGTTCGCGCTCGACCAGCCCGACGATGTCGCGCACCAGCAGGTGGTTCATCAGCACCGCGCAGGCGCCGCTGGCAAACGCCGTGGTGAGCTGGCTCAGGCCATAGTCGAAACTGAGCGGCAGCAGCGCCAGGATGCGGTCCTGCGCCGTGTTGCCGAGGTAGCCGGAGACGCTGGCCGCGCCCGCCACCATATTACGGTGCGACAGCACCACGCCCTTCGGCTTGCCGGTGCTGCCCGAGGTGTACATCAGCGCTGCCATGTCGGCCTCGATGCAGCGGTGGCGCCCGCTCGCCTCGCCCTCGCGCATGCATTCGTCCCAGGCGCTCACGCGCAGCCCGGCCACGCACGGCGCCTGGGCGCCGGTGACCACCACGTGGCGCAGCGCGCTGCATTGTCCCAGCACCGCGGCCAGCGTGGCCAGGCGCTGCGGCGACGTGACCAGCACGCGCGCGCCGCTGTCTTGCAGGATGTAGGCAAGCTGTTCCGGCTTGAGCAGAGGATTGACCGGCACGAACACGGCGCCGGCCGCGGCCGTGCCGAACAGGGCCAGCACCGCCTCCTCGCGCTTTTCCAGGTACACCGCGACGCGCTCGAGGCGCTGCAGCCCGAGCCCGAGCAGGCCGCAAGCGGCGGCCTCGACGCCTTGTGCCAGCTCAATATAGCTCAGCTCGCCCTCCTGATAGCGCAAGGCAGGGGCGGACGGGGTGCGGCGGGCGCATTCGCCGATCAATTCGTGGATGAGCTGGGCCATGTATTTTCCTCAACAAGCCGTTGCGGGACGGAATCCATGATTGAGAAAAAGCGCCTCATGCTCATTGACTTTTGTCAATCAAAGCTGCGGCACCGCTGTCCTTGTGCGTCATCAACATCTGCAAAATTTTCGGGGTGTCTAATTAATACGAGTGTTGGGTGAATGATTATGAAAAGCAGGCTTCTCAAGACAGTGCGGCAAATCGGCTGGTATAACGGCGGCTGGTATGCGCTCGCCATGCTCATCGGCACACTGAGCCGCGGGCGCTGGAGCCTGTACAAATACCGCCTGGTCGCGCAGGCTGTCGCGCGCGAGCCGCTGTGCCGCGGACGCGGCGGCACCATCGAAGTGCGCGCGCTCGACGCGCTAGCCTGCGCGGCCGCCTTCAGCGCGCTGCAGCGCCGCGCCGAAGTGATCGCCGCGCGTTACCGCCAGGGCGCGCAATGCCTGGCCGCCTACCGCGCCGGCGAGCTGCTCGGCTTCCTGTGGTTTACCGCCGGCCCCTACCAGGAAGACGAGGTGCGCGCCCGCTTCGTGCCGGCCACGCAGCAGGCCTGCTGGGACTTCGACGTGCAGGTATTTCGCGAACACCAGCTGGGACTGGCGTTCGCACGGCTCTGGGACGAGGCCAACCGGCTGCTGCATGCGCGCGGCGTGCGCTGGTCGTGCAGCCGCATTTCGGCCTTCAACGCCGCCTCGCTGCTGGCGCACCGGCGCATCGGCGCGCGCGAGCTGGGCGGAGCGGTGTTCGTGCGCTGCGGACGCTGGCAATGGACCGCGGCCACGCTCGCGCCCTACCTGCACTTGTCGCGCGATCCCGCATCGTTTCCGCAATTTCGACTGGAGCCACCATGCAGCACCTCGAACAGGTAAGAACCATCCTCGGCGGCGCGCTGGGCGTGCCCACCGCCCACTTCAGCGCCGCCTCGGCGCTGCTGGGCAGCGTGCCGGAGCTCGACTCGATGGCCGTGATCGGCGTGATCGCGGCGCTCGAAGAGCATTTCGGCATCGTCATCGAGGACGACGACATCAGCGCGCGCCATTTCGCCACGCTTGGGAGCCTCACCACCTTCGTACAGGAGAAATTGTCGCCATGAACGCCCCCCTGATCTCCACGCCGCACGTGGAACCGTTTTTCTTCGACTCCGAGCCAGGCACGCGGTTCTGCCTGTATCACGCCCCCAATCCGCACCAGGCGCCGCGCGGCGCGGTCCTGTACGTGCACCCGTTTGCCGAGGAAATGAACAAGTCGCGCCGCATGGCCACGCTGCAGTCGCGCGCCTTTGCCGACGCCGGCTACGCGGTGCTCCAGATCGACCTGTTCGGCTGCGGCGACAGCTGCGGCGACTTCAGCGCGGCGCGCTGGGAACTCTGGAAGAACGACCTCGAAGTGGCGCGCCAATGGCTGGCGGCGCGCAGCAGCGGCCCGATGCACCTGTGGGGCCTGCGCCTGGGCGGCCTGCTCGCGCTCGACTACGCCAGCACCACCGACCAGGTCGACGGCATCATCCTGTGGCAGCCCTACCTGAACGGCAGGACCTGCATCAACCAGTTCCTGCGGCTGCGCCTGGCGTCCCAGATGATGGACGACGAGCCCGGCGTCGCCCACAGCAGCGCCGAACTGCGCGCGCAACTGGGTGCGCATCGCACGCTCGAAGTGGGCGGCTACGAAGTGGCGATCGAACTGGTGCAGGCGATCGACGCCTGCGACGCGGCCAACATGGTGCTGCCGCCTTGCACCGTGCACTGGTTCTCCTGCGGCGTCTCGGCGGCCCGGCTGCGCGCCAACGCGGCCCGGCTGGAGGAACGCTGGGCCCCGGGCGGGGTCAGCGTCCACTTTCACAGCGTCGACGGCGCGCAGTTCTGGGGCACCACCGAAATTGCCGAATGCCCGGCGCTGCTGGCCGCCACCAACGCGGTATTCGGCCCGAACCCGTCATGAATGCCGGACAACGCGCACTGCGCTTCATGTGCGAAGGATCGGCCCTGGTCGGCATCATCGACGTGCCCGAGCGCCCGATCCAGCGCGGGGTGCTGGTGGTGACCGGCGGGCCGCAGTACCGGGTCGGCAGCCACCGCCAGTTCGCGCTGATGGCGCGCGCGCTGGCCAGCTCGGGGGTGCCGGTGATGCGCTTCGACGTGCGCGGCATGGGCGACAGCGAAGGCGAGCCACGCCCGTTCGACGACATATCCGCAGACATCCGGGCCGCGATCGGAGAATTTTTCAGGCAGATCCAGGAGCTCAAGGAAGTCGTCATCTGGGGCCTGTGCGACGGCGCCACCGCGGCCGCCTTCTACGCCCACACCGACCAGCGCGTGCGCGGCCTGGTGCTGCTCAACCCCTGGGTGCGCACGCCCGAGGGCGCGGCGCGCGCAACGCTGCGCCACTACTACCTGAGCCGGCTGGGCGAGCTCGAATTCTGGAAAAAGGTCGCCAGCGGCAATTTCCAGTGGGGCGCCAGCGCCTCCTCGCTGGGCAACCAGCTCAAGCTGGCCGCGGGCGACCGCGACGCGGCGCTGCCGCAGCGCATGCTGGCCAGCCTTGGCTGCTTCGAGGGCCAGGTGCTTGTCGTGCTCAGCGGCGACGACCTGACCGCGCGCGAATTTGGCGACCTCATGGCAAACAACGAGCTCAAGGCCAGGCGGGTCGACATCGCGCACGCCAACCACACCTTCGCGCGGCGCGAATGGCGCGATGAAGTGTCCGAGCTGAGCGCCAACTGGGTCATGTCGTGGTAAAGCGCGTGCTGATGATCGCCTTCCATTACCCGCCGATGCAGGGCAGCAGCGGCATCCAGCGCAGCGTCAAGTTCGCAAATTATTTGCCGCGTCACGGCTGGGAGCCGATGGTGCTGTCGGCCCATCCGCGCGCCTACCCCTGCACCAGTCCCGACCAGGTGGCGGAAGCGGGCTGGGTGCACCGCAGCTTCACGCTCGACGCCGGGCGCGACCTGGCGCTGGGCGGACGCTATCCGGCCCTACTCGCGCTGCCCGACCGCTGGTCTTCATGGTGGCTGTGGGCGGTGCCGGCGGCGCTGGCCCTGATCCGGCGCCACCGACCGCACGTCATCTGGAGCACCTACCCGATCGCCACCGCGCACCTGATCGGGCTCACCTTGCATCGGCTCACCGGCATTCCCTGGGTGGCCGACCAGCGCGACCCCATGACCGAGCCCGGCTACCCGGTCGACGCGCGCACGCGCCGCATCTACCGCTGGATCGAGGCGCGCGCGATGGCGCGCAGCTCGGCCATGGTATGCACCACGCCGGGCGCGCTGGGAGCCTACCGGGCGCGCTTTCCGAAGGCCGGCGCAGAGCGCCTCTGGCTGATCGAAAACGGCTTCGACGAAGATAGCTTCCGGGCCGCGCCCGCGCCGTCCACGGCGGCGCCAGGCGCGCGCTTTACCCTGGTGCACAGCGGGCTGGTCTACCCCAGCGAGCGCGACCCGAGCGCCCTGTTCGCGGCGCTGGCCTCGCTGGCGCACGCCGGCAGCGTCAGCGGCGCCAACCTGCGCGTGGTGCTGCGCGCGACCGGCCACGACGACATCCTGCGCCCGCTCATCGCGCGCCTCGGGATCGGATCGATGGTCGAACTGGCGCCCGCGCTGCCGTACCGCGCCGCGCTCGCCGAGATGCTGGCCGCGGACGGCCTGCTGCTGCTCCAGGGCGCCAACTGCAATGCCCAGATTCCCGCCAAGTTATACGAATACCTGCGCGCGGCGCGTCCGATCCTGGCCCTGACCGATCCTGCCGGCAACAGCGCCGCCAAGTTGCGCAGCTGCGGGGTCGACACCATCGCCCCGCTTGACTCGGCACCCGCGATTTCGCAGGCACTGCTGCGCTTCGTGGCGTTGGCGCGCAATGGCAGCGCACCGATAGCGCCGCCCGCCGTGGTGGCGGCCAACTCGCGCGCGGCGCGCACCGCCGAACTGGCCATCCTGCTGAACCGCATCACGGAGTCCACTTGACGTCCTCCCCGACCTAAAGGACGGGGATTCCGTGTGACACGAACGCAAGCGCAAGCTTGCGGTGCTGTATCAGAGATGGGAGTTGGCCTCCCGAAGTCGGCTTGCAGGAGCTGGCTTCAAACCGCCCAGTGCGGCTGCGTTCAAAAGGCGTGGTCGTGAGCGACTGTGGAAAAGACATCGTCAAAGGTGTCAGGTACGTATTGAGAAGATGAACGAAAGTGAACCGTTCGATGACGCATCGTTAGTCTGGAAGTGCTGTCAAAACCGGGGGCGGGAATCTACTCCGGGATCAGTCGGGACGAAACCTGATTTACGGGCCCGATGGCAGTCGGTGTAAAGGCGGCATGAGCTCAATACAGGCTTTGATATGGAACGTGTGAACCTCTCATTGAATGCTAAGGGAAATGACAAATGGCAACCACCATAAGAAAGAATACCGATGTCAATGCGAGGGGCGGGGCCACCCGTAGTAGTGATGAAGCCTTTGTAATGAAAGTGGAGCGAAGGGGTGGAGTTACCCGACTGACGCATGCTGCCAACCTGCTATGTGGGGATGAGTGACATGTCATCAGTGAAACCTTTTAGTATTGCGAAGCGCACCGTATGGGAAGCGTACAAGCGAGTAAAGGCCAACCGAGGCGTTGAGGGCATTGACGATGAGACCATCGCCATGTTCGACCAGAACCTGTCAGAGAATTTATACAAGCTGTGGAATCGGATGTCGTCGGGGTCGTATTTTCCGCCGCCGGTCAAGCAAGTTGAAATTCCTAAGAAATCGGGCGGAACGAGAAAGCTTGGCATTCCCACCGTGTCAGACCGGATAGCGCAGACTGTGATTAAGCTCATCATCGAGCCGACCCTTGATCCGATGTTTCATCCAGATTCGTATGGATATCGGCCTGGAAAATCGGCAAAGCAGGCGGTTTCCGTCACCAGAAATCGGTGCTGGGAATATGACTGGGTAGTTGAGTTTGATATCAAAGGCGCCTTTGATCACATTGATCATGGGTTGCTGATGAAGGCGGTCCGCACCCACATTACGGACAACTGGATTCTGCTGTACATCGAGAGGTGGCTAACCGCACCGTTCGAGGCGAATGATGGGAGTCGGCTGCCGCGCGATAGCGGTACGCCCCAAGGTGGTGTGGTCAGTCCGATCTTGATGAACCTGTTCATGCATTATGCGTTTGACAGCTGGATGAAGCGCTTATATCCGCAATGTCCTTTTGCCCGCTATGCCGACGACGCGGTGGTTCATTGCCGTAGTCAAAAGCAAGCGGAAGACATGATGCAAAAGATCGCATCAAGATTGGAGGCGTGCAGATTGACGATGCATCCGGAAAAATCGAAGATCGTATATTGCAAAGACAGTAATCGCACCAAAGCCTTCCCGCAAGTGCAGTTCACATTCCTTGGCTTCACGTTCCGGCCAAGGCACGCTCAGAACAAACGAGGCCAGTTCTTTACCAGTTTCTTGCCAGCGGCGAGCGGTGATGCACTAAAGCGAATGAGGGATGAGGTGCGAGGGTGGCAGCTCAACCGTCAGACTTCGGCGAAGCTGGCCGATCTGGCGTCGCAGTACAACTCTGTCATACGCGGATGGTGGAATTATTACGGGGCGTTCTACAAGACGGCAATGATCGGGTTCTCCCGGTACGTGGACCAGAAATTAGAGCGATGGGCCAGGCGGAAATATAAAACACTGTCGGGAAGTATCCAACGCAGTGCGGAATGGCTCACGAAGATGAAGGAAGTCTTTCCCACGATGTTTAGCCACTGGCGTTATGTCGGGAATTAAGAATTAAGAGGTTGGGTAATGGGAGCCGGATGACGCGAGAGTGTCACGTCCGGTTCTGCGAGAGGCCCAGGGTGAAATTCCCTGGGCCTACTCACCTACAGCTAGCGTCGCACGTCCGCGACGGAGAATGTTTAACGCCGCATTGAGATCACGATCATGTACCGCACCGCAATCACAGCAGCGCCACTCCGAATTGCTGGGCAATTCGCAGTCGGCTCCTTTCACTCCTCGCCCTAAAGGACGAGATTTCTCGGAGCAAATCTGATGATTACTGCCATCCTGCTCGCCAGCGCCATCACGGCCGGCGGCTGCGGCCAGCTCCAGCACAACGAATCCGGCGGGGACTACACCAACCCCGGCGACGCCCAAAAGCTGTCCGTGGTCGAGGCGTTCCACTTCACCGCCGACGTCGAGCAGCTACGGCACGGCATCTCCGACAAGCTTGGCGGCGACATCGGCTACACGCTCGAGCATTTTCCGAACCACCACCGCGCGCTGGCCGCGATGGCCCGGCTCGGGCTGCGCGACAAGACCGCCAAGCCGGTGGCGGCGCGCTACTCGATCGAATGCTACTTCGACCGCGCGCTGCGCTTCGCACCGGGCGACGTGGTCGTGCGCGGCATCTACGGCAGCTACCTGCTGGCGACCGGCCGGCCTGACGACGCGCTCGAGCAGATGCTCGAAACGGTGCGCCTGGACCCATCGAACGCGACCACCCATTACAACCTGGGACTGCTGTTCGTGAAAAAAAAGGACTACCCGAAGGCCAGGCAGCACGCGCGCGAAGCCTACCGGCTCGGCTTCCCGTTGCCCGGTCTGAAGAAGCAGCTGGTCGCGGCGCGCCAGTGGGAAGGCGCCGACTAGCGAGCGCGATTGCTATTGGTTTAAATTGCCGTAATTCAAATGGGATTCGCGCTTTCGTGGGGATGACGGGCCGGTGAAAACTGCATAGTTCGGGCGAAGCAGCTCAGGCCTTGATGCCGTGATGGTTCATCAGGTCGTACAGCGTGGGCCGGCTCACGCCCAGCAGTTCGGCCGCCTTCACGATATTGCCGTCGGCCCGCGCCAGCGCCATCACCATCACCTTGTATTCGGCCGCGTCGCGCACCTGGCGCAGGTTGAGCGGCGCTTCGGCCTGCGCCGCCGCCAGCCCCAGGTCGGCCACGCCGATCTGCGGTCCGTCCGACATGATCACGGCGCGCTTGATGCAGTTCTCCATCTCGCGCACATTGCCCGGCCAGCCGTATTCCTCGACCGCCACCAGCGCATCTTCGCTAATGCTCATCGAAGGGCGTCCCTCGGCGGTGCAGAAGCGGTTCTTGAAGTGGTGCGCCAGCAGCGCGCAGTCGCCCACGCGCTCGCGCAGCGGCGGGATGCTGAGCACGATTTCGCTGAGGCGGTAGTACAGGTCTTCGCGAAAGCGCCCCGCGCTCACCAGTGCCTTCAGGTCCTGGTGGGTGGCGCACACGATGCGCACGTCGATCGGGATTTCGGTGCGCCCGCCGATGCGCTCGATCACGCGTTCCTGCACGAAGCGCAGCAGCTTGGCCTGCAGCGCCATCGCCATGTCGCCGATTTCATCGAGGAAGAAGGTGCCCCCGTGCGCGGTCTCGATCTTGCCCAGCGTCTGTTGGCCGGCGCCGGTGAACGCGCCCTTTTCGTGCCCGAATAATTCGCTCTCAAGCAGGTTTTCGGGAATCGCGGCGCAGTTGATCGCGACGAAGCGGTGCTCGTGGCGCCCGCTCATCTTGTGCAGGGCGCGCGCAATCAACTCCTTGCCGCTGCCCGAATCGCCCAGCAGCATCACCGTGGCCGACGAGGGCGCCACTTTTTCCACGCTGCGGCACAACTTGAGCATGCCCGGATCGCGCGTGACGATGCCCGCCAGCGGCGAATCGGCCTGGATCTGCAGCATGCGCCGGTTCTCCTGCTGCATTGCGTGCAGGTAGAACGCGCGTTCGACCACCAGCGTGAGCATGTCGACGTCGAACGGCTTCTGGTGGAAATCGTAGGCCCCCATCCCGATCGCCTTGAGCGCGTGATTGCGCTCCTGGTTGCCAGACAGGATGATCACCTTGGTGTCCGGGGCGTGCAGCAGCACCTGCTGCAAGGTGGCCAGCCCTTCGCTGGCGCCGTCCGGGTCGGGCGGCAGGCCCAGGTCCATGGTGACCACCGCCGGCTGGTGGCGCCGCACCTGCGCCAGCGCGCCTTCGCGTTCGCCCGCCACCAGCACGTCGTAGGCGTCCAGGCTCCAGCGCAGCTGCTTTTGCAGGCCGAGGTCGTCCTCAATCACCAACAGTTTCTTCTTGCCCATCATGAGCCTCCTTCATGCAGTGCAGCGGCAACAGCAGACGAAAGGTGGTGCCGCCCTGCTCCATACTGCTCACCTGTAAGTGGCCGCCGATTTCGCGGATGTATTCGCGGCTTTCGAACACGCCAATTCCCATGCCCGCGGTCTTGGTCGAGTCGAACGGCTTGAACAGGCGCTCACGCACGAACTGCTCGCTCATGCCGCTGCCGGTGTCGGCCACTTCGACCAGCGCGCTCGGGCCTTCGCGCAGCAGGCGCACCGTGACCTGCCCTTCCTTGGGCGTCGCTTCGATGGCGTTCTGGATCAGGTGCCCGATCACGCGCTCGAGCCGGGCCCGGTGCGCCAGCACTTCCAGGCCCTTCTCGCACAGTTCGAGCGCGGGGCGCGGCTCGGCCAGCGACTTGGCATGCACCGCCTGCGCCAGCAGGGTGTCGATGCGCAGCGCCTGCGCCGGGTCCTGCTCCTGGGCGCGCCCGAGCTTTTGCAGCAGCGTCTTCATTTTCTGCACCGAGCTGTCGAGCGTGCCGAGCATGTCGGCCTGGAACTCGGGCTTGTCCTTGTGTTTCTCGGCGTTGGCCAACAGCAGCGAAAACTGGAACACCAGGTTTTTCAGGTCATGCACGATGAAGGTCGACATGCGGTTGAACGACTCGAACTGACGCGCCACCACCAGCGAATTGAGCGACTCGCGGTGCGCCAGGTAGCTGGCGGCCTGGCTGCCGGCGATCTTGAGCACGTCCGTCACCTCCCAGTTCAGGCTGATGCTGGTGCGCGGCTGCGCCAGGGCAACCAGTCCGAACAGGCGCCCGTGCAGCATCAGCGGCACCAGCAGCCACAGGTTGGGAACGGCCAGCAGCGAGGCCGGAATCGCCAGGTTCGCATAACGCTGCGGATCGGCAAGGCAGGCGGGCACGTCGAGCACCCACTGGCGCTCCTCCATGAAGCGGAAGAACTCGCCCGACAGCGCCACGCCGTGCTGCTGGGCCGGCATGTTCCAGGCCGCCGCCGGTTCGCACAATCCGCCTTCGCGGCGCAGCCAGAGCGCGCCGGCCGGGCTTTCGACCAAGCCAGCCACCGCCTCGATGGTGCGCTCGCCCGGGCCCGGGCCGTCCTCGGACAGCACGCGCGTGATGCGGCGCCACTCCTCGCGGTAGTCGAAGCGCCCGGTATAGAAGTGCTTGTTGATCAGGACCTTGAGGCGGGCGCGCAAGGCGCCCGAGAACAGTACCCCGGCCAGCAAGATGGCCGCGCCGCACAGGAAGGCGAGCTGCATGATGCGGCCCCAGTCGCCGCCGGCGTAGCGCAGGTAATAGCCGGACAGGGCCATCGCCAGCAGGTAGATTGCCGAGCCGATCAGGGCGGCCGAGTGGAACATGATGCGGCGCGAGACCGCCATCCCGCTGGCCCAGCGCGGATTGCGCGCGGCCGACACGGCCAGCAGCGGCACCGTGAAGGCGTTCGCGATGCCGCGCGCGGCCGCAATTTCCTCGTTGATCTGGCGAAACAGCGCGGCGTCGCTGTAGAGGAAAAAATCGTAGGCGAACAATGCGCCGATGCCGATGCAGGCGAACTTGATGGCCCAGCGGTCCGGCTCGGGCGTGTTGCGGTAGACCTGCTCGACTAACAGCATGCCCAGCACGGCCAGCAGCAGGCGCGTTCCGATGATGAACATGGGGGCGGAGGCGGCGATGGTCAGGCCGCACAACAGGGCGATGGCGAACCCGAAGCCCTTCCAGCGCGCGCGCGGCGGGCCCAGCAGCATCAGCAGCAGGATGCACCAGGCCGCGGTGCGCAGCGTTTCGGCCAGCGCGCTGGGCAGCTCGAGGGCGACCGCGCCGGCCCACAAGGCTGTCAGCAGGCAGGCCGCGGCCAGAGCGGCCGCATGCACGCGGGTGCGCCAGCGCCACCCCAGCACCAGGAACAGCAGCAGGAAGCCGGATGCGGCAATCGCGTGGCTGACGCCGACGATGGTGGCCGACATCAGCGGCTGCCCTTGCCGAACACCACCACCTGGACCGTGTCGATCAGGATCAGGAGATCGAGGAACAGGCTGTTGTTCTTGACGTAGTACAGGTCGTACTGGAGTTTTTCGATGGCGTCCTCGATCGAGGCGCCGTACTGGTAGCGCACCTGGGCCAGACCGGTCACGCCCGGCTTGATGCTGTGGCGCACGTTGTAGTAGGCGACCTCGCCATTTAGCTGCTCGACGAAATAGGCGCGCTCGGGGCGCGGGCCGACGAAGCTCATCTCGCCCTTGAGCACATTGAGCATCTGCGGCAGCTCGTCGATGCGCAGCTTGCGGATGATGCGCCCGACCCGGGTGATGCGCGGATCGTTGGTGGCGGCCCAGGTCGGGGTGCCGTCCGATTCGGCGTCGCGCCGCATGCTGCGGAACTTGAGCACCTTGAACACGCGCCCGTCGCGCCCGACCCGTTCTTGCTGATAGAACACCGGCCCGCCGTCCTCGAGCAAGATGGCGAGCGCGCTGGCGAGCATGACCGGCAGGCTGATCAGAGTGATGAGCGCGCTTGCCAGCAGGTCGACCATGCGCTTGGAGCTGGCGCGCAGAAAACTCTGGTCGAAGCCGCCGCCGAAGATCAGGTAGCTCGGCTGGAGCGAATCGATCCGGATCTGGCACGCTTCGCGCTCGAAGAAGGTGGCCGCGTCGATCACCTTGACGCCGCCCAGCGCGCATTCGAGCAGTTGGCGCACCGGGAAGGCACTGCTGCGCCGGTTGCTAACAGTCACAACGATCTCGCTGGCCTCGTATTTCTGCGCCATCGTCAGCAGCGACTCGCCCACCGGCAGCAGGCAGGCGGCCGGGACGCAGTTTTCTTCGCCGGGAATCGGCACGCAGCCGACCACATTGAACTGGTGGAAGCCGAACTTGCTGCCGGCCAGATCCATGCATTCGCGCGCCAGCGGCCCGCCGCCGACAAAAATGAGGCGCGCCTCGAGCAGGGCCGACTCGGCCGACTTGAACACCACCAGGCGCGTGAGCACCACCCCGGCCGCCCCGAGCGCAAAAATGACGCTGCTGATGCCGCGCCCGAAATAAATTTCGGGCCGGATCGCGATCAGGACGCTCAGCAGCGCGAAGCCGAGCGCGAACGATGGCATGATCCGGATCAAGGTTGTGCGAATTCCCTCCCTGGAACTGTGCTGGTACATGCCCAGCGCGCTCATGCTGAAAATGATGACGAGCGCGAAGGTCAGCGAGGAAAGGTACAGGTTATCGGCGCGGAAACGCCCGGCCGCATCCGAAAACCAGAGCGCGGAGGCCAGGCTGGCTGAGGCAAGCAACATCAGCAGTTCCAGAAGCAGCAAAATAAATGCCATTTTGGACACGTAGTGATTAAAGATGCGTATCACTTCTCCTCCGGGCAAAAGTCAGGCTGCCCCAGCGCGGGCGCAGGAACGGCTACTCCATGATGCCGGCTCTTGTAAAACAGTCATTGACTCGGGACAAGCGAGCGGCGCCATTTGTGGTGGTGCTGACACGCCCCGGGCAAATGGACTATAGTGATGCTTCTGAACAAATCACATTACATGCCATGAAATTTGATGTCGCTATTGTCGGCAGCGGCCTGGCCGGCCTGTCGGTCGCCCTGCATCTGGCCCAGACACGTACCGTTGCAATCATTTCAAAACGCGCGCTGCAGGACGGCGCCAGCGGCTGGGCCCAGGGCGGCATCGCCGCCGTGCTCGACTCGGGCGACAGCCATGAACAACACATCGCCGACACCCTGGTCGCCGGCGGCGGTCTGTGCGACGCGGCTGCCACGCGCTACATCGTCGAGCATGGCCGCGAAGCGATCGAATGGCTGATTGACCAAGGGGTGCCGTTCACGCGCGACCCCACCGCCGAGCTCGGCTTTCACCTGACCCGCGAAGGCGGGCACAGCGCGCGGCGCATCATTCACGCCGCCGACGCCACTGGCCACGCGGTCCAGGTCACGCTGGAAGAAAAAGTGCGTGCGCATCCGAACATCACCCTGTTCGAGCACCACTGCGCGATCGACGTCGTCACCTCCGACAAGCTGATAGGCAAGAAAGTGCACAGCGGCGCGCCGCATCCGCCGAGCCAGCCGCGCTGCCACGGGCTGTACGTACAGGACGAAAAGAGCGGCAAGGTACTCACCTTCGAGGCCGAACACACCGTGCTGGCCACCGGCGGCGCCGGCAAGGTCTATTTGTACACCACCAATCCCGACACCTCCACCGGCGACGGGATCGCGATGGCCTGGCGCGCCGGCTGCCGCGTCTCGAACATGGAATTCATCCAGTTCCACCCGACCTGCCTGTACCACCCGTATGCCAAATCGTTCCTGATCAGCGAGGCGATGCGCGGCGAAGGCGGCCTGCTCAAGCTGCCTCCCGAAGCGGGCGCGGCGGCCGGGACGCGCTTCATGCCGATGCACGACGAGCGCGGCGAACTGGCCCCGCGCGACGTGGTCGCGCGCGCCATCGACTTCGAAATGAAAAAGCGCGGCCTCGATTACGTGCACTTGGACATTAGCCACCAGAGTCCTGAATTTCTCAAGGAACATTTTCCGACCATCTACGCGCGCTGCCTGGAACTGGGCATCGACCTGACCTCCGAACCGATTCCGGTGGTGCCGGCGGTGCACTTCACCTGCGGCGGCATCGTCACCGACCTGGCCGGACGCACCGACATCCCGGGCCTGTACGCGGTCGGCGAGACCGCCTGCACCGGGTTGCACGGCGCCAACCGCCTGGCCAGCAATTCGCTGCTCGAATGCCTGGTGATCGGGCGCGCCTGCGCGCACGATATCGAGGGTCAGAAAAAGGTTGCCACGCCGGAACTGCCGGCCTGGGACGAGAGCCGGGTCACCAACGCCGACGAAGAAGTGGTGATTGCCCACAACTGGGACGAATTGCGCCGCTTCATGTGGAACTACGTCGGCATCGTGCGCACCACCAAGCGGCTCGAGCGTGCGCAGCACCGCATCGCGCTGCTCAAGGAAGAGATCGACGAGTATTACCGCAACTTCCGGATCACGCACGACCTGCTCGAGTTGCGCAACCTGGTCGACGTGGCCTCGCTGATTGTCAACAGTGCGCTGTCGCGCCACGAGAGCCGCGGCCTGCATTTCAGCCGCGACTACCCCGACACCCTGCCCAAGGCGCTGCCGAGCGTGCTGACTCCGCCGCGCCGCTAAGTTTTTTGCCACCGACCGCGCAACATCGAGGAATCGGGGTCTGTCCCCGATTTCTCGTTTTTGACAAATCGGGGACAGACCCCGATTTCTCGTTTTTGACAAATCGGGGTCTGTCCCCGATTTTTTGTTTTCCGATTTTTGCTACTGGCATTTATGAACCACAAGCTCACACCCTCGACCATCGCGTTGCTGACCATACCGCCACTGCTGTGGGCCGGCAACGCCATCGTGGGGCGCTTGGTGCGCGAGGCGGTCTCGCCCATGACCTTGAACCTGCTGCGCTGGAGCATCGCGCTGCTGATCCTGGTGCCGGTCGGACGCGCCGCGTTTCGCCCGGGCAGCGGCCTGCTGTCGGGCTGGCGCCGCTTCGCCATGCTGGGACTGCTCGGCATCGGGCTCTACAACTCACTGCTGTACCTCGCTTTGCAGACCTCCACGCCGATCAACGTGACACTGGTTGCCTCCAGCCTGCCGCTGTGGATGCTGGTCGTCGGCTGGGCCTTCTACGGGGCCCAGGTCGGGCGCAAGCAAACCATCGGCGCCCTGCTGTCGATCAGCGGCGTGCTGCTCGTGCTGTCCCGCGGCGAATGGAGCCAGTTGCTCGCGATGCGGCTGGTGGCCGGCGACGTCTACATGATCCTGGCCACGATCGCCTGGTCGTTCTACAGCTGGATGCTGATGCAGCCGAAAGACCCGCCCCAGCTGCGCGCGGACTGGGCCGCCTTCCTGGTGGCCCAGGTCGCCTATGGCGTGGTGTGGTCGGGCATGTTCTCGGCCGGCGAGTGGGCGGCGGGCGCGGCGCACATCGACTGGAGCTGGACCGTCGTGGCCGCCCTGCTCTATGTGGCCATCGGCCCGGCCATCATCGCCTTGCAGTGCTGGCGCGCCGGGGTGCAGCGCGCCGGCCCCAACGTGGGTGCCTTCTTCAACAACCTGACCCCGCTGTTTGCGGCGCTCATGTCGTCGGCCTTCCTCGGCGAACTGCCGCACCTTTACCACATGGCCGCCTTCGCGCTGATCGTCGGCGGCATTTTCTTCTCGACGCGCCGCTGACGCACGCGCCGCCTGTGCCGCCCTGGTGCTAGGATGGCTCTTGTCGAGAGCGTGGAAACAGCAATGCCCGATCATTTTTCCGTACACGAAGGCGCGCACCAGCTGGCCGCCTTCCTCACGCACCATGCCAACGTGCTGGTGCTGACCGGCGCGGGCCTGAGCACGGCCTCGGGCATTCCCGACTATCGCGACAAGGAAGGCGTGCGGCGCGGAAAGATGCCGGTGCAGGGTCCGGACTTTCGCAAATACGAGGCGGTGCGCCGCCGCTACTGGGCGCGCAGCATGGTGGGCTGGCCCGCGCTGGCACAGGCCGTGCCGAATGCCGGCCATCGCGCGCTCGCCGAACTCGAGGCCGATGGCGCGATCCGCGCTGTCATCACACAAAATGTGGACGGGCTGCACCAGCGCGCAGGCAGCGCCCGGCTCACTGAACTTCACGGCAATATCCATCAGGTGGTCTGCCTCGACTGCCACGCGCAGTTTTCGCGCGCCTTCATCCAGTTGCTGCTCGAAGATGCCAATCCGGGCTTGGCGCGCCCGCCCGCCGTGCCGGCCCCGGACGGCGACGCGCAGCTGGAACCGGAGGCGCTCGAGCTGTTTCGCATTCCCAATTGTGTCCATTGCGCCGGCACCCTCAAGCCGGACGTGGTGTTCTTCGGCGACGGCGTGCCGTCCGCCTGCACCGAACAGGCTTTCGCCCAGCTGGCGCGCGCCGATGCCTTGCTGGTGGTCGGCTCGTCGCTGATGGTGTTTTCCGGCTACCGTTTCTGCCGGATGGCTGCGCAGGCGGGCAAGCCGATTGCCGCGCTCAACCTGGGCAAGACACGCGCCGATGACCTGTTGTCGCTCAAGGCCGAGGCCTGCGCAGAGCAGTTGTTGCCGGAGCTGGTGCAGCTGGTGCGCGCCGCCTGAGAGGCTGGCGCAGGCTGAACTTCCCAAGCTGGCGGCGAGTCACACAGTCTGTCGCCACTCAAGGGAGAACATCGTGTCCAAAGCATTGCGCAACGACGCCCACCAGAATTCGCCACGCTCCTGGCGCGCCCCGCTACTGCTCGGAGCAGGCGCGCTGGCCGCCTCCTACCTTTTCGTGCGCAGCAAGTCGCGCCAGGCCGAGCGGGAAAATCCGCCCGCCGGAAAGTTCGTCGAAGTCGACGGCATCCGGCTGCACTATGTCGAGCACGGCCGCGGTCCGGCGCTGGTCCTGCTGCATGGGAACGGCGTGCTGGCAAACGACTTCGATACCAGCGGACTCGCCCTGCGCGCGGCCGAGCGCTATCGCGTCATTTCCTTCGACCGCCCCGGCTACGGCTACAGCGAGCGCCCGCGCACCACCATCTGGACCCCGGGCGCGCAGGCCAGGCTGCTGCACAAGGCGCTGCGGCAAATCGGAATCGACAATCCGGTCGTGATGGGACACTCCTGGGGTACGCTGGTTGCGCTGTCGATGGCGCTCGAGTTTCCGGCCTACGTGCGCGGCCTGGTGCTGCTCTCCGGTTACTACTATCCGAGCATGCGGCTCGAAGTGCCGCTGTTCGCGCAGCCGGCAATTCCCCTGTTGGGCGACCTGCTGCGCTTCACGGTGTCGCCGCTGCTGTCGAGGCTGATGTGGCCGATGATGTCCAGGACCTTATTCAGCCCGCTGGCGGTGCCGGAACGTTTCCGGCGCCTGCCGGTCTGGATGATGCTGCGGCCTTCCCAGCTGCGCGCGAGTGCGGCCGAAAGCGCGCTGATGGTGCCGGCCGTGATGCAGCTCAGGAAGCACTATCCGGAGCTGACGGTGCCGGTCAAGATCATTGCCGGCAGGGACGATCGCTTCGTCGATGCAAGGCATAACTCGGCGCGCCTGCGCGAGGCGATCCCGAACAGCGACTTGCGGCTTGAACCCGGGGTCGGACACATGATTCACTATGCCGCCGCGGACGATATCGTGGCTGCGGTCGATGAACTGGCGGCCGTGCCGGAGCCGCCCAAAGCGCCGCGCGGGCGGCGCGCAGCGAAGGCGGTGGAACAGGCGCCGGGTACGGCGCGCTAGCGACCGGCGCGCCAGGTGCGGAAAAGCGGCGTGTTTTAGCCGATCACGCGCAGCGAGTAGTCGGTCGCGCGCACGTCCTTGGTCAGGGCGCCGATCGAGATGCGGTCGACCCCGGTCTCGGCGATTGCGCGCACGCTCGCCGCGTTCACGCCGCCGGACGCTTCCAGCTGCGCGCGCCCGGCGTTGATCTCGACCGCCGAACGCATCATGGCGAGGTCGAAGTTGTCGAGCAGGATGGAGGTCGCGCCGGCGCCAAGGGCCTGGCCCAGCTCGTCGAGGTTCTCCACTTCGACCTGCACCGGCACCCCGGCCTTGAGCTGCCCGGCCGCGGCCAGCGCCTTGTCGATGCCACCGGCGGCGGCAATATGGTTTTCCTTGATCAGGATGCCGTCATACAGCGCCATGCGCTGGTTCTGTCCGCCGCCCACGCGCACTGCGTATTTTTGCGCTTGGCGCAGGCCCGGCAGGGTCTTGCGGGTGTCGAGGATGGCGGCCTTGGTGCCTGCTATCAGGTCGACATACTTGCGCGTCGCGCTCGCCACGCCGGACATCAGCTGCAGGAAATTGAGCGCGCCGCGTTCGGCCGTCAGCAGCGAGCGCGGCGAGGCTTCGATCGTGCATACCAGGCTGTCGGCGCTCATCAGGTCGCCTTCCGCATACTTCCAGTCGATATCGATGTCCCGGTCCAGCGCCAGCATGATGCCTTCGAACCAGGGAGCGCCGCACAGCACTGCTTCTTCGCGCACGATCACGCGCGCGCTCACGCGGGTGTCGTCGGGCACCAGCTTGCCGGTCAGGTCGCCGCTGCCGACGTCTTCGAGCAGGGCAGCGAGCAGGTTCGCGTCGAACGCGGCCTGCAGCTGGGCATCGAACTGCTTGTGCGGATTGCGTAAATTGCTCATGCAGGGCCCACTCCTGAAAATAGTTTTGCTTCTTGTGCCAGCTCGCCGCTCGGCAATGCCTTGGCTTTTTTTGCGGCGGCAAAGTCGAGCATGCGGTCGATCGAGCGCACCGCGAGCTTGCCGATGGCCGGATCGACGTGGATTTCGTTGCTGCCGTTTTCGAGCACGTCGGCCAGGTTCTGCAGGCCGTTCATTGCCATCCACGGGCAGTGCGCGCAGCTCTTGCAGGTGGCGCTGTTGCCGGCGGTGGGCGCTTCGATCAGTTGCTTGCCTGGCGCGGCCATGCGCATCTTGTGCAGGATCCCGTTGTCGGTGGCGACGATGAACGTGCTCGCATCCATGGTCTGCGCGGCGTGGATCAGTTGCGTGGTCGAACCGACCACGTCGGCCAGCGCCACCACGTTGGCGGGCGACTCGGGGTGCACCAGCACCTTCGCCTGCGGATACTCGGCCTTGAGCAGTTCCAGTTCGACTCCCTTGAACTCGTCGTGCACCAGGCAGGAGCCCTGCCACAGCAGCATGTCGGCGCCGGTCTTTTTCTGGATGTAGGAACCGAGGTGCTTGTCGGGGGCCCACAGGATCTTCTTGCCCTGCGCATGCAGGTGGGCGACGATGTCGAGGCCGATCGAGGACGTCACCATCCAGTCGGCGCGCGCCTTGACGGCGGCGCTGGTGTTCGCGTACACGACCACGGTGCGATCCGGATGGGCGTCGCAGAAGGCGCTGAATTCCTCGGCCGGGCAACCCAGGTCGAGCGAACAGGTCGCGTCCAGGTCGGGCATCAGGATGCGTTTTTCGGGACTCAGGATCTTGGCGGTCTCGCCCATGAAGCGCACGCCGGCCACCACCAGCGTCGTGGCGCGATGGTCGCGCCCGAAGCGCGCCATCTCGAGCGAGTCGGATACGCAGCCGCCGGTTTCCTCGGCCAGGTCCTGCAGGTCGGCGTCGACGTAGTAATGGGCCACCAGTACCGCTTCGCGTTCCTTGAGCAGGCGCCGGATGCGTTCCTTGAGTGCGGTTTTTTCGGAGGGCGAAGGCGTGGCCGGGGTACGTGCCCACGCGGAGGCGGTGCAGCTGCCGCCGTCTTGCGGACGCTCGTACTCGACGGGCATGACAGGTAAGATTTTCATAGGCAATACTATCTCACATCACAGCAATTTTTGCAGGCGGGGGCGGCAGCGCCGCCCTGCCCGCTGTCACATCAGTCGATACCCTGGCTGGTCAGGTAGTCTTCGTAGTTGCCGCGGAAGTCGACGATTTCGTTTTCCTTGATTTCGAGCACGCGCGTTGCAAGCGAGGACACGAATTCGCGGTCGTGCGAGACGAACAGCAGCGTGCCGGCGTATTTTTCAAGCGCGATGTTGAGCGATTCGATCGATTCCATGTCCATGTGGTTGGTCGGCTCGTCGAGCAGCATGACGTTGTGACGGCCCAGCATCAGCTTGCCATACATCATGCGGCCCTTTTCGCCGCCGGACAGCACGCGCACCGATTTCTTGACATCGTCGCCGCCGAACAGCAGGCGCCCCAGGATCGAACGCACGGCCTGGTCGTCGTCGCCTTCCTTGGTCCACTGGCCCATCCAGTCGGTCAGCACCGTGTCGGCTGCGAACTCTTCGGTCGGGTCTTGCGGCATGTAGCCCACGTTCGCGTTCTCGGCCCACTTCACGCGGCCGGTGTCGGGCTGCAGGCCGCACAAGTCGCCGCCGATGCAGCGCAGCAGCGTGGTCTTGCCGGCGCCGTTGGCGCCGATGATCGCGATGCGCTCGCCCGCCTCGACCATGATGTTGAAATTCCTGAACAGCTGGCGCTCGTACTTCTTGGAGATGCCTTCGACTTCCACCGCCAGGCGGTGCAGCTTTTTCTCGCCTTCGAAACGCACGAACGGGTAGGCGCGCGAGGATGGCTTGATGTCGTCAACCTTGATCTTCTCGATCTGCTTGGCGCGCGAGGTGGCCTGGCGTGCCTTCGACTTGTTGGCGGCGAAGCGGCGTACGAAGTCCTGCAGCTCGGCGACCTTTTCCTTGGCCTTGGCGTTGTTGCTCAGTTGCTGGTTGCGCGCCTGGGTCGAGGCGAACATGTAGTCATCGTAGTTGCCCGGATAGACCTTGAGCGTGCCGTAGTCCATGTCGGCCACGTGGGTGCAGACCTGGTTCAGGAAGTGGCGGTCGTGCGAAATGATCACCATGGTCGAGTTGCGGTCGTTGAGAACGTCCTCGAGCCAGCGAATCGTGTTGATGTCGAGGTTGTTGGTCGGCTCGTCGAGCAGCAGGATGTCCGGATTGGAGAACAGCGCCTGCGCCAGCAGCACGCGCAGCTTCCAGCCCGGCGCCACGGCGCTCATCGGGCCCTGGTGCTGGTCGATCGACACGCCGGCGCCGAGCAGCAGTTCGCCGGCGCGCGCCTCGGCCGAGTAGCCGTCGTATTCGGCGACCTTGCTTTCAAGTTCGGCCGCGTGCATGTAGTCGTCGTCGCTCGCCTCGGGATTGGCGTAGATCGCGTCGCGCTCGGAGATCGCGTTCCACAATTCGGTGTGGCCCATCATGACCACGTCGAGCACGCGCATGTCTTCGAACGCGAACTGGTCCTGGCGCAGCTTGCCCAGGCGCTCGTTCGGGTCGAGCATGACGGTGCCGCCGGACGGATCGAGGTCGCCGCCGAGGATTTTCATGAAGGTCGACTTGCCGCAGCCGTTCGCACCGATCAGGCCATAGCGGTTGCCGTCGCCGAACTTGACCGAGATGTTTTCGAACAGCGGCTTGGCGCCGAATTGCATTGTGATATTTGCAGTGGAGAGCACTAGTAATGCCTTTAAAAGCGAAGAATTAACCGGGTATTTTACCATTGTGCAGTGCACGCCTGGCGGACCGCCCTAAAATTTCTTGATAAACATACACGGCGCGCTCATGCCTTGGAAACTGGCGCCTGCGGCTGCTGGCCAAGATAGGTGTAGCGGCGCCACAGCGCCTCGAGCGGCCCTTGGGCGTGGCGCGCCAGCCACCAGCGGCTCAGCCAGAGCTGCAGCAGCATGATGGCCGTGCAATAGAACAGCAAGCCGGTGCGCGAGAGCTGGGCGCCCCAGCCAAGTCCCACCCCTTGCAGCAACATCACGCCGAGCACCGACTGCATCAGGTAATTGCTCAATGCCATGCGCCCGACCGGCGCAAACCAGCGCCCCAGCCAGCGCCCCAGGCGTGGGCCGGCCAGCATCACGCTGGCAACGTAGGCGGCCGCCAGCACGGGTCCGCCCAGCGTCAGCCAGCTGTGCGCGACGGTTGCGCGCAGCGCATTGGGGTAAGGATCGAGCGCTTCGGCCAGCGCCACCGCGCCCCACCACGCATTGATGGGAATGCCGATCCCGAAGCCGATCAGCCGCACCTTGCGCCACACGATGCGGTGGCGCCCGGGGCGGGTGAGCCAGCCGAGCCGCAGCGCCACCACGCCGAGCAGGAACAGCATGGCCAGCTCGGGCAGGAAAAACACGAAATTGACGATGTTGACGCCAAAGTCCGCAAGCCGCTGCAGCGCGATCTCGCGCCAGCTGCCGCTGTTGTAGATGGCGCGCGTGCGGGCGGCCTCGAGCACCGATTCACTCACCTCGCCCGGCGTGGAAGGCTCCATGCCCAGCAGGCCGAGGATCAGGAAGGCCAGGATCACGGCGTTGACGAACAAGGCCAGGTACAGCAGCCTGCGCACCTGCGCCAGCGGGCGGCCCGCCGCGCGCAGCAGCCAGAACCCGGTCAGCGCGTAGGCGGTCAGGATGTCGCCGTACCAGATCAGCGATCCGTGCAGCAGGCCGCAGGCCAGCAGCCACGTGAGGCGGCGCCGGTAGCGTTCCCTTGCAGGCTGCCAGGCGCCTTCGGCGCGCCGCAGCGAGCGCATTTGCAGCGCGAAGCCGGCGCCGAACAGGAAGGCGAAAATCGGATAGAACTTCGCTTCTGCGAAGGCGGCGCAGAACCACACGGTGATGTGCTCCCGCCATGGCGCCGCCGGTTCGAGCAGGCCGTAGCGAAACTGCGAGCTGCCCTTGGCCAGCACCCACACGTTGATCAGCAAGATGCCGAACACCGCGATCCCGCGCAGTGCGTCGATGCGTTCGTGACGGGGCCGGCGCTGTGGCCTCATGTCACTGCCGCATCCAGTCGCGCAGCTCGTAATACCAGTACGCCAGCTGCGCTGCGAGCAGGCCGGCCTGGCCCGCGGTCGACGCCAGGCCCCATTGGGCGAAGCGCGCCAGCGCCGCGCCGTCCCCGCCAATGGCCGCGCCCAGCACCTCGCCGGCCAGCGTGGTCGGGCCGACGCCGTGGCCGCCGAAACCCATGCCGTACCACAGGCCGTCGGGCAGGCGCCCGAGCTGGGGCATCTGGTGGCGCGCGTAACTCATCATGCCGCTCCAGGCATACTCCACCTTGGCGCCGGCCAGTTGCGGATACACCTTGAGCATGTCGCGATACAGCAGGCGGGCCACCTCGGCCGCGCCGCGTTCGCGAATCGAGATGCGCCCGCCCCACAGCAGGCGGGTGTCGGCCAGCGGCCGGTAATAGTCGAACGCGAACCGGGTGTCGTAGACCGCCGCGCCGGTGCGCATGGCCGTCTGCAGGCGCGCCCCGAGCGCCTCGGTGACCATCACGTAGGTCGCGACCGGCAGGGTGGCGCCGGCCAGGCGCGGATGGAGCCGTTCGATATAGCCGCCGCAGCACACCACCACGTCGCGTGCGCGCACTGCGCCGCCCGGCGTGCTTACCCGCCAGCCCTGCCCGTCCCGTTCGATGCGGGTGGCCTTGCTGCCCTCATGCACGCCGACGCCGCCTTCGGCCAGCGCGCGCGCCAGTCCCTGCGCGTACTTGAGCGGGTGAAAATGGAAGCCGTCCGGTTCGAACAAGGCGCCGAAATAGCGGCGCGAATCGAGCTTGTCGGCCAGTTGTGCGCGGCTCAGGCGCTGCCACTCGACGCCGAGGCGCTCGGCCATGAAGCGCTGGCGCGCGTCGAGAATGCGCGCGTCGTCGAACCAGTTGGCCAGGTAGATGCCTTCGTGGCGCGATTCGCACTCGATGCGGTAGCGTTCGATGCGGCGCCGGATCTGCGCCACCGCGTCGAGCGTGAGCTGGTACAGCTTGCGGCCCTGTTCGGCGCCGGCGGCGTGCAGCAGGGATCGCTCGCCGAGCGAAAAACCGCCGAACACGAAGCCGCCGTTGCGTCCGGAAGCGCCGAAGCCGACCTGCTCCGCTTCGAGCAGCACGACATCGCCCTGCCCGTGCTCCATCAGCGACATGGCGGTGGCCAGGCCGGCGAAGCCGCCGCCGACGATGCACACGGCTGCCTCGCGCGCGCCATGCAGCGGCCGATGGTGCGGCGCGCCCGCCGTCGCCCGGTAGTAGTGCCGCCCTTCGGGCAGCTTAGCCATTCCTGACGGTCGGGTAGTGCGTCATGGTCAGCTCGAAGCCGCACTGGTCCGACACCAGCGTTGCCGCCGCGCCGAACGGAATCGTCACGCGGGTCGGACCATGGCCGAACGCAAGGCCGCACAGCACCGGGATCGGCAAGGTGGCGCGCAGGTAGGCCAGCATGGCATCGAAATCGTAGCCATTGTCGGCCGGGCCGAGACGGTAGCCGGAGAAGTCGCCCAGCACCAGCGCCCGCTGGCGCGCCAGCACGCCCGCCTGGTGCAGTTGCAGCAGCATGCGCTCGACCCGGTAGGGATGCTCGTTGATGTCCTCCACGTACAGGATGCCGCCTTCGATGCGGGGAAAGTATTCGGTGCCGAGCAGCGACACCAGCATGGCCAGGTTGCCGCCCCAGGCGGTGCCGCTGGCGCTCAGCACCGGATTGCCCTCGGCCGCCTGCGTGATCCGGTGCGTGGGTCCGGCCAGGCAGCGCCAGAAGTCGCCGAGCGTGAAGTCGACCGCCGCTTCGGCCCCGAAGTCGCCGTAGAACATGGGGCCGGTATAGCTGATCGCGCCGGTTTTGGCCATCAGCCCCATCTGGAAGGCGGTGAAGTCGCTGAAGCCGACGAAGATCTTGCCGCTCGCGGCCATCGCTTCGAAATCGATTCTTGGCAGCAGCCGGGTCAGTCCGTACTGGCCGCGCAGCGTCATCACGACCTGCACCTGCGGGTCGGCGCAGGCGGCGTCAAGCTGCGCCAGGCGCGCCTCGTCGGTGCCGCCGAAGCGCTGGAACACCTGGGCCGGGTCATAGTAATTGTGGACGATGCAGCCGCGCTGCTCGAGGCGCGCGCGCGCGCGCGCCAGCGCGGCCTGGTCCCGTCCATACCCGCTGGGCGCGACGATGGCAATGCCGATTTGTTGTGTGATCACTGTTTTTCGAAAAGCCGCGGTGGGGAGTGTAGCGTCATATTACCGTGCGCGTGCGCGTCGATCAAGGCAAGCAGCCGCTCGACCAGTTGCGCGGGCAGATCGTGGCCCATGCCCTCGATGACTTCAAGGCGCGCGCCGGGAATGGCGCGCGCGCCGTCGGCGCCGCAGGCAAGCGGCACCAGCGGGTCGGCCGCGCCGTGGATCAGCAGGGTCGGCGCGCGGATTGCCTTGAGCTCGGCGCCGCGTTCGCCGGCAGCGGCCAGCGCGGCGAGCTGGCGCTCGACCCCGCCGGCGCACACGTTGCGCCGGATCGCCTGCAGCACGCGCTGGCGCAACAGCTTGTAGGGGGTGGGGTAGGCCGGGCTGCCGATTGCGCGCAAGGTCCTGGCCATCTGTTCGACCTGGCGCTCGAGGTCCTGCGCGTTCCTGGGGCGCCGCACCAGCAGTGCGCGCGCTTCCCTGCTGGCGCCGGCCAAGCCGCGCCGCCCGCCGCCGGTGCCGATGCAGGTCAGGCTGAGCACGCGCCCGGGGTGCTGCGCGGCCAGCGCCTGGGCGATCACGCCGCCCATCGATGCGCCCACCAGGTGCGCCTTGCCCACCCCCAGCGCGCTCAGCACGCCGAGCGCATCGTCGGCCATGTCGGCCAGCGTGTAGGCGCTGCGCCGCGGCCAGCGCAACATCGACCTCAAGAAGGTGAGCGCCAGGCCGGGCCGGCCGGCCTCGTCGAACTTGGTCGACAGCCCGCAGTCGCGGTTATCGAAGCGAATCACGAAAAATCCGAGCTCGACCAGGCCGTCGACGAAAGCCTCGGGCCAGCCGCTCAGTTGCATGCCGAGCCCCGGGACCAGCAGCACGGGCGCCGCTTTCGGGTCGCCCGCCGTCTGGTAGGCGATGGTGATGCCGTTCGACTGTAAGGTTGGCATGGGAGGCCGCGCGCCCTTTCTGCTAGTGTTGCCCTTGCTCGCCCCCGTGCACTGCGGCCGCGCGCGGCAAGGCATATCCATTGGCGATCGAGGATACCATTTTTGCCGCAATCGGGGCGTGCACGTTGGCGCTGGCGCGCCGCGCCTACTCTTGCGCGCGCCGGGCGGCGCTGCGCCGCTCCGCGAAAAACCGCTTGAGCAGTTCGCTCGATTCGGCCGCCAGCACCCCGCCCACCACCTCGGTGTGGTGATTGAGCCGCTCCTGGGCGAACAGGTCGAGCACGGAACCGCAGGCGCCGGTCTTGGGGTCGGTCGCGCCGTACACCACGCGCGCCAGGCGCGCATGCATCATCGCGCCCGAACACATCACGCACGGCTCGAGCGTGACGTACAGTTCGCAGCCCGGCAGCCGGTAATTGCCAAGCTTCTCGGCGGCGCCGCGCAGCGCGACGATCTCGGCGTGCGCGGTGGGGTCGTGGCGCCCGATCGGCTGGTTGAACCCGGCCGCGATCACGCTGCCGTCCCTGACCACGACCGCGCCGACCGGCACTTCGCCCAACGCCCATGCATGCTGGGCCTGCGCGAGTGCCAGTTGCATGAACTGCGGATCAGGCATCGGTGATCTCTGCCCAGCAGTTCGGGGTCTCGTGCAGCACCAGCTTATGCAGGTGCAAACCGGTGCCGAAGCGGTCCTTGTAGGCCGCCTTCAGGATGGCAAAAGCGACCGCCGCCAGGTTCTCCACGGTCGGGATGCGGTCGATCACGACCGTCTTGTGACCGGGCAGCGTGGCCAGGAAGGCGCGCACCTGCTCGTCTTTTTCATAGACCAGGAAGGCGTGGTCCCACAGGTCGACCAGGTGTTGCTTGGCCAGCGCCTTGATATCGGAAAAATCCATGATCATGCCGTTGTCCGAATTGCCCTCGGACTCGATCACGGCGCCGGTCAGGGTAATTTCGAGCGTGTAGCGGTGCCCGTGCAGATTGCGGCACTGGCTCTTGTGGTCGGGAATCCGGTGGCCGGCGTCGAATTCGAGCTTGCGTGTAATCGTCAGCATTGCTTGTTCTTATGGAATTTGTAAAAGTTTATGGGTTTGCAGGCTCAGCTTCCACTGCGGATTGCGTTTGCAGGTCTCGATCGCGAAGCGCGTGTTGTGATCGGCCAGCGGTCCGTCCATCGGCTGCACGAAGAAATGCTCGAAATCGAGGCGGGCGTAGGCCGCCAGGTCCTGCCTGGCCTGCGGTATCACGACCTTGATCTCGTTGCCTTTTTCCACCACCAGCGGCGCTCCCATCTTCGGGCTCACGCAGACCCAGTCCACCCCGACCGGCACCGGCAAGGTGCCGTTGGTTTCAATCGCAACCTGAAAGCCGGCAGTGTGCATCGCGTCGATCAGGGCGGTGTCGAGCTGGAGCAGCGGCTCGCCTCCCGTAAACACAACATATTTGCTGTTTGGATAGCTCGCAGGCCACAAACTGTCGATCTCGGCGGCAAGCGCCCCGGCCTGCGCAAATTTGCCGCCCCGCTCGCCGTCGGTGCCGACGAAATCGGTGTCGCAAAAGGTGCACACGGCAGCGCCGCGGTCGCTTTCGCGCCCGCTCCACAGGTTGCAGCCCGAGAAACGGCAGAACACGGCCGGCCGCCCGGCGTGGGCGCCCTCGCCCTGCAAGGTATAAAAGATTTCTTTGATGCTGTAAGTCACTGGGATTCCTGGTAGGAGGGTCGTGCACGGACCGACCGCGCCCGCTGGCCCTCCATGGCTGTCAACCGGCCATTATAACGCGACGCGGGCGCGCGACTTGGCCCCGCGCCTGGCGCGCGCATACCTTGCGATAATTCATGCTTGCAAAAGTGTTGATATTAGACAAAGTAAACGCGCGCCGGACAAGGTAAGTTCAACTCGCTTGACTTCCATTGTCGAAAGGGATGCTATGCAGTCGCTCCCCCGTCGTTTCATATTGGCTGGCGCGATCCTGGCGGGCGCCATCACGCCCTGTCTCGCCTGGGACCGGACCGATTCGACTGTCCTGCCCTCGGCGGTCATGGTTGCGCTGGTGGCGCTGCTGGCGCTGGGCTGGGGCTTTCACGCCCTGCTGCGGCGCCACTTGCGCATGGACGAGCATTTCGGCCAGGTCGAGGCCCAGCTGGGGATGGAGCGGCGCGCGCGCGCCATGGCCGAGCGCGTCCTGCGCGAAACCAACGAGGCGCTCGCCGTGCTGGTCGAGCAGCAAGAACAGGTGCGCGAACTGGAGCGCCAGCGCATCGCGCGCGATATCCATGACGACCTGGGCCAGAACCTGCTGGCGCTCAAGATCGAATTGTCGATGATGCAGGTGAGCACCAACGAAGTCCATCCGATGATCCACCAGAAACTGGGCTGCATGGTCGGCAGCCTCGACACGGCCATCAAGTCGCTGCGTTCCATTATCAACGACCTGCGCCCGCTGGCGCTTGAAGCGGGCTTGCAGAGCGCGGTCGAATGGCAGTTGAGCGAATTTTCGCGCATCCACGGGATCCGCCATGAGCTCAATGCCGGGGAACATGCCTACGATCCCTGCCCGGACCGCGCCATCGACGCCATGGTGTTTCGCGTGCTCGAAGAATCCCTGGCCAATGTGGCGCGCCATGCGCACGCGACCGAAGTGAAGGTCTCGCTCGACCGCAACGGCGAGCACCTGACCTTGGATGTGCAGGACAACGGGGTCGGCCTGGCCGCGGTGCGTCCCTCGCACGGATCGGGTTTGCGCGGGATCAAGGACAGGGTGCGCGCAATCGGCGGCGAATTCGAGATCGACAGCCAGCCCGGTGCCGGCACCCTGCTGTCGCTGACCATTCCGCTGGTGCGGCGGGCCCTTGTGCACTGATCCGGCACCAGTCATTCTCTTGCCTTTTGTCAATAGAAGCCCAATCTTCTGGTAGCAGAATCAACTCTTGTCAGCAGTCAACGAATTTGCCCAGCGGATAGTCGCGCCTGCTGGCGCACTCCAACCAAGAGGGATGGACATGACAAGTACAACGAGAATCCTGCGACTGGAAAACAATCGCGCGGGACAAGAACTGGGGTTTGCCAACAAGCTGATGGAGATGCTGGCCATTCCGGCCTTCGTGCTCGACAAGGACTGCCGCGTGATGATCTGGAACTGCGCCTGCGAGCGCCTGACCGGCGTGGCCGCCTATGAGGTGCTGGGCACGCGCGACCACTGGCGCAGCTTCTACGACACGCCGCGCCCGACCCTGGCCGACCTGGTGATGGAAAATCGCACCGACGAGATTCACAAGCTGTATCCGAGGCATGCACGCCACAACCTGGCCAGCAGCAACCTGTATGCCGAAAACTGGTGCGAGATGCCGCGCATGGGCCGGCGCCGCTACCTGGCGATGGACGCCAGTCCGATCGTGGACGACGAGGGCAAGCTGATCGCCGTGGTCGAGACGCTGCGCGACATGACCGACGAGAAGAGCGCCCAGATCGCACTGGAACAACTGGCCACGCGCGACGGCTTGACCGGACTGGCCAACCGGCGCTGCTTCGACGACACCTTGCAGGCGGAATGGACGCGCGCGCTGCGCCAGCAGCAGCCGCTGTCGCTGCTGATGGTGGACGTGGATAATTTCAAGGCCTACAACGACGCCAACGGGCACCTGGGCGGCGACGAATGCCTCAAGCGCATCTCGAACGCGGTCGCGAGCGAGATGCGCGCCAACGATCTGGTGGCACGCTACGGCGGGGAGGAATTCGCCGTGATCCTGCCGAACCAGTCGCTCAAGGGCGCAGCCATCGTCGCCGAGCGCATCCGCTGCCGGGTCGAGCAGTTGCAGGTGCCCAACCGGTTCGATTCAGACCGGCGCGTGACGGTGAGCATCGGCGCGGCGACCGCGATCGCCTCGCCCGGCACCGACCCCAGCCAGCTTGTGGCAATCGCCGATGCGGCCCTGTACCGCGCCAAGCACATGGGCCGCAACCGGATCAGCCTGCCGACGGCGGAGCCGGCCTGATCAGGACGTGATGCGGTCCCAGCCGTGGCGGATCGCCGCCTTCATGTTTTCCCAGGCCGAGCCAGGATGGCGTGCTTCCCAGTCGCTGCGCAGGGTCGGTTCGGCCTCGTCCCAGGGACGGTTCCGGTACAGCTCGCTTGCACGCATGGTCGAACCATAGCGGTAAGCCGGCGCGTAGTCCTCGTAGCTGCCCGCGGAGGCGCCGTAGTTGGTGCTCCAGTGGCTGCGGTAATAATTTTCCTCGTCGGTGAGGATGGAGCCGGCGCCGGCAGGAATCTGCTCGACTTCCACCTCGGTGCGGCGCACGGTGTCGCTGATCTGCTCCTCGCGCTGGCTCACATCCTTGCCGACGACCACTTCCTCGACCACCCTGGCGGTTTTTTCTATCACCGGCTCCTCGGCCGTCTCGCGCACTTCGAACGAGGTTTCCTGGAACGCGGCCATGTCGGACGTGCTGGCCGGATGGTCGACCGGATGGCGTTCGACGTGCACGTGCTCTTCGCGCAGGCCGATGCTCTCGTTGACCGGCATTTCGCGCACGCGCTGGAACACGCGCACGCCGCCGCGCTGCACTTCACGCTTGCCGATCTTGAGTTCTTCCTGGATCACGGGAATGGCGGTGCTCTCCTGCGGGCTCAGTTGGCGCGAGCCTTGCACCGAGCCTTGCACCGAGCCTTGCTGGCTGCCGGTCTGGGTGGCGCTGGCGCCCTGCGCCGTTTGCTGCTGCGATATCGGCTGCGACTGCTGCTGGCTGACGGCCCCGGTGCGCATCGTTTCGGCCCCACTCCAGCCGGTGCTGCGCCACTGCGCCGCGTGCTCGTCGATATCGATCGGGTTGTAGCGCTCGACGATATCGGAGGCACGCTCGACATCGGACTCGTCGGCCGTGTTCACGGTCAGCACATAATTGCCGCGTGCAACCGCTTCGGAATACATCTGCGCGTGCTCGCTGCGGTCGGTGCCGAACAGGTCGCTGAAAAAGTGCTTGATGCCGGCGCCGAAGCCCTCGTCTTCGCGCGTCACGCCGGTCGTGTCGAGCTGGCCGCCCTGGGTGCTGGTCTCGCCTTCGCTCAGGCGCATTTCCTGGCGCGAAAAGCCCGATGAGATCAGGTCGTCCATCGCCTGCTGCGCCGAACTGCGGTTATCGAATACGGCTGCAATAGTGTGTTGCATGATAATTCCTCCGATGTGTTGTGTTGTCACTTCCCTGACGTGTCCGAGGTCTCGTCGAAACGTTCGACGCTCACCTCTTCGGACTTCAAAAAAACCGTTTCGGAATGTTGCACCTGGCGCCGCACCGTGGTGATGTGTAGCTCTTCCTTGATGCGCAGGCGCCGCTCGAGCACCAGCACTTCCTCGAGCACCGGCACGATGTAGGTGTCGCCCTCCTGGCGCGCGGCCGGCGCTTCGGACTGCGCCACGATGCGGTCGACCGGTACATGCCTGACTTCGACCTCGGTATGCAGCAAGGCCTGCTCGACGGTGTGGGGACGGCTGGCGACGACCTTGTGGATGCGCACCCCGCGCCCGGTGTCCACGGTCCTGGTGCGAATGCGCAGCTGCTCCTCGTGCACGGGCAGCGTCACGGTGTGCGCGCCGCCCGCCGTTTCTGGGTTCGTTGCCATGCAATGTGCTCCTCGAATCGCTGCCACACCGGCAAGTTAGCGTACATCAAACGCGCGCAACCTTGCGCACCATTGACATCGCTCAAGTTTGCTTTTGTCTCACAAAGCAAGCTGGCGTGATCGTCTGCAAAACCAGGTTGGAGAACACCGATGCAAATCACCATCCCACCATGCGCGCCGTGCCCACCGACACAGCGCAACAGGCAGCGCGCGGCACTGCCGGGCGTGCGCCACACCGACATTGAGCCACCCAGCAATTTCGATCGCCTGCTGCATGCAATGATGGGGCAAGCGACCCAAGGGCTGTCCCCGACCAGCCTGACGCTGGCCTATCTCGACTGGAGCATGCACCTGGCGCAATCGCCGGCCAAGTGGCAGCGGCTGGTCGAGAAGGCATGGCACAAGGATATGCGATGGATGAGCTACGCAACGCGCACCGCGTTCGGCATACCGAGCGAGCCATGCATCGCGCCGCTGCCGCAGGACCAGCGCTTTCGCGGCGAAGCATGGCAACGCTGGCCGTACAACCTGCTGCAGCAGGCTTTCCTGCTCAACCAGCAATGGTGGCACAACGCCACCACCGGCATCGACGGGGTCAGCAAGCACCACGAACAGGTGGTCAATTTCGTGGCCCGCCAGTTGCTCGACGTGGTCTCGCCGCTCAATTTCATCGCCACCAATCCGGAAGTGACCGAGGCCATCGTGCGCGAGGGCGGCGCCAACCTGGTGCGCGGCGCGATCAACCTGGCCGAGGACCTCGAACGCAAGATCGGCAACCAGCCGCCGCTGGGGACCGAAGCGTTCCGTCCCGGTATCGAGGTGGCCATCACGCCCGGCCACGTGGTGTTTCGCAACCACCTGATCGAGCTGATCCAGTATTCGCCCACCACCCCGGCCGTGTATGCCGAACCGATCCTGATCGTGCCGGCCTGGATCATGAAGTACTACATCCTCGACCTGTCGCCGCACAATTCGCTGGTGCGCTACCTGGTCGGGCGCGGCCACACCGTGTTCATGATTTCCTGGCACAACCCGACCGAAGCCGACCGCGACATGAGCATGGACGACTACCTGCGCGACGGCGTCAGCGCCGCGCTCGACACGGTGCGCGCGCGCGTACCCGGCCAGCGCATCAACGCCGTTGGCTACTGCCTGGGCGGGACCTTGCTCTCGATCGCCGCGGCCGAACTGGCGTGCGAAGGAATCGAGATCCTCAATTCGATGAGCTTGCTGGCGGCCCAGGTCGACTTCAGCGAAGCGGGCGAGCTGATGCTGTTCATCGACGAGAGCCAGATCGCCTGGCTGGAAGACCTGATGTGGCAGCAAGGTTACCTCGACAACCGGCAAATGGCCGGCGCCTTCCGCCTGCTGCGCACCAACGACCTGGTGTGGTCGCTCGCGGTGAACCACTACCTGCTCGGGCAGCGCGCCCCGATGACCGACCTGATGGCGTGGAATGCCGACGCGACCCGCATGCCGTATCGCATGCACGGCGACTACCTGCGCAAGCTGTTTCTCAACAACGACCTGTTCTCCGGGCGCTACCGGGTCGACGGCAGGCCGGTGGTGCTGACCGACATGCACATGCCGCTGTTCGGGGTGGCCACCATGACCGACCATGTCTCGCCGTGGCGTTCGGTGCACAAGATCCACCTGCTGCCGGCCTGCGACGTGACGTTCGTGCTCACCAGCGGCGGGCACAACGCCGGCATCATCAGCGAGCCGGGGCACGCCAACCGCCACTTCTACACCGGCGCGCGGCGCCGCGGCGACTGCTACATGGACCCCGACCGCTGGCTCGAGAACGCGGAAGAGCGCGACGGCTCCTGGTGGCCCGAGTGGGCCGACTGGCTCGAGCGCCAGTCGCAAGATGGCGCGGCCCCGCCCGATGCCGCGCACGGCGCGCTCGAGCCGGCGCCGGGCAGGTACGTGCTGGAGCGCTAGCGCCAAGCGGGCAGGTGCGCCAAGCGGCGCCGGCGCTGCCGCGCCCGCGGCGCGCCCGTCACGGCACCAGCACCGCGGCGCCGTCGAACGCCCCCGCGCGCAGCGCCGAGAGCGCCTCGTTGGCCTGCCCGCGGCGCGCCCGGCTGTTCAAGCAGCATGGCGCGCATGCTGCCGCGCCCTGTTCCGGTCTCATCCATATGAAGGCACTCCCGCGCTGCAAGCGTCGCTGCATCTTATTGAACGGACGCAGTAGGACTTTGATCCACGTCAGATCATGCGGTTTCCGGGCTTGATCCAGTTCGATTTTTCTGGACTCGGCGCCGCCCTCCTCCTACCTTTAAGGGAGTCTTGAAAAACCGCATATCCGGCGTTTTTCGATGCCACCTCAAGCACGATTCCACAGCGATTTTGTAGAGAGGCAGCCATGAGCTACAGAATGATCTTGGTACAGGCAGACCAGTCGAGCAATTGCGCCGAACGCGTCCGCCTTGCAATTGAACTGGCGCAGCAACACGATGCGCACCTGGCCGGCATTGCCGTCACCGGCGGCGTGGCCCAGTTCGCCTATCCCGGGGCCTGGGTTGCCGACGGCGGCGGCTACAGCGCCTTCCTCACCGCCCATCTCGACATCTTGCGCCAGCAGGCCGACGCCGCGGTCGCAGCATTCGAGGCCGCCGTCAGGAACCAGCAGCTGCGCTCGCACGAGAGCGGCGTCATCGACGACGAGGCCGGCGTGGCACTGAGCCTGCGCGGGCGTTACAGCGACCTGGTCGTGATCGGCCAGACCAGGCCCGACGAACCGCGGCCGGCGGTGCCGCCGGACCTGCCGCAGTACGTGATCATGGGCGGCGGCTGTCCGGTGCTGCTGGTGCCGTTCATGGGAACCTTCACCAGCGTCGGGCGTCACCCGATCGTCGCATGGGACGGCGGCCTGAGCGCCGCGCGCGCGGTGCGCGGGGCGCTGCCGATGCTCACGCGCGCCGAGCAGGTCGACGTGGTGGTCTTCACCGGCGACCTGGCCGACATCAGCGGCGACAACCCGGGCGACGACATTGCGCTATTTCTCGCCCGGCACGACGTCACGGTCAACGTCATTCGTTCCGACAGCCGCATCGAGGACGGCGCGGTGCTGCTGTCGATGGCGCAGGACCGCGGCGCCGACCTGATCGTCATGGGGGGCTACGGCCACACCCGCCTGCGCGAGTTCGTCATGGGCGGCGTTACCCGCACCGTGCTGCGCAGCATGACCTTGCCGGTCCTGATGGCGCACTGACCGCGCGCCCCGCGGCAGCCGGGACGCTGCTCATTCGAAAGGATTCTTCACCGTCCCGACCACCGGCAGGGGCAGCGTGGCCGGCAGTTCACGCGCTTCCAGGCGCGCGACGATATCGCCCAGCAGCGTGTGCAGCAGGCGCGCGTTGGCAAGGCCGGCCTGGTCGGTGGTCAGGTCGATGTCGCCGGCGATCGTGATCCGGTCAAGCCGGTTCTCGATCGTCAGCGCCCCCACCTCCAGCACGTCGGCTTCGTTCGCGTACGGCACGAAGGTCGTTTTCTTCGTATCTTTCTTCGCATTCATGGCAACTCCCATCATTTGGCCGGCCGTCAGGGGCGCGGCTTGTGTGTCTTCACGCGCGGCAGGCGCAGCATGATTTGCTTTTGCTGCTGCGACAGCGAGGGCATCAGGTCGATGCCGATCGTCGCTTCAAGCTGCGCAAGCGTCATGGTCTGGTACACGGCGCCGGCAGCATTTTCGACGAACCAGGCCGCGCCGGCCTTGCGCGCGGGGCTGTAGACCGCCTTGTACAGGTGGCTTGGCACGAGCACCTTGCCCACCTTTTGCACGGTGGCGCCGATGAAGGCCGGTCCGGTGATCACGTACAGTGCCCCTTCCTGTTGCGCCATCTTGCGCACCGCGCCTTCGATGCCGGCCCACACATGGCGGTTATTCTCCGCGTCCTGCGGCACCATGTTGGCAAGCGTAAAGCTCTCGCGCTGGGCGTCGCGGTCCGGCATGTCGGCGCTGGGCGCCATATGCCCCCGGTCGAAGCCGCTGCGCGCGTAGTCGGACAGTTCGGCGCGCTGCGATGGCGGCAGCTTCGCTTCCGCATGGAAGGCACTCTTGCGCGGCAGGTCTTGCGCGGAGGCGAGATTTTCCGCCTGCAGGTGCTCGGCCGACCACAACGGCGTGCGTGTCACGCCCGAGTGCACTACCCCAAACACACCGTAGCATAATTCCCGGGTGGCGCTCGCCAGTTTCGGGTTGCGGATCTCGGGCAGGCGCCCGTCGACATAGTGGGCGGGACAGCCGCCGGCGCTGGCGGCGCCGGCGGCCAGCAAGGACAAGGCCAGCAGCGCGGCGCGCATTGTTGTTCGAAGCATGATTCCTCAGTGAAATAAAACAGTTCGGCATTGTAGCCTGCCGCGCAACGCGCGAGCCAGGCACGCCTGCCATGCACGCGCCAGCCGCGCCGAAAAAGCTGTTTTTCCAGTGCGCACAATTGGACACGCATTTCACTGGGGAATGTAATAAAATGCGTTTTTTATCGATCAGTTTCTGTCCAAAAGGAAACCTCAAAGGTAATGGAGCAGCAACCGATCCCGGAAGATATACGGCGCTTCATCCTGACCAGTATTCCTTCCGTCCCCCACCTGGAGGCATTGCTGTTGCTGCGCGCTAACGTGCAGCAAGGCTGGCGCGCCGAGACGGTTGCAGGGCGGCTGTATATCCGCGACCGGCTGGCCCAGCAATTGCTCGACGACCTGTGCAAGGCGGGCATGGCCGCTCCCTGCCTGACCGAGCAAGAGAGCGCCACTTACCGCTACCGGCCATCGTCCGAGGCGCTCGGCAGCACCATCGACCAGGTCGCCGAACTGTATTCGAAACGGCTGGTCGATATCACCCATCTCATCCACTCCAAACTGGACCGCAAGGCGCAGCAGTTTGCGGACGCGTTCAAATGGCGAAAGGATTCATAAATGGCCGAAACCATCTATACCCTCTGTATGCTCACCTCGCTAGCCTGCGCGTGGCTGCTGCTGGGAAGCTACCGCCGGACGCGCCACCGCCTGCTGTTCTGGAGCGGCTTGTGTTTTGTTGTCATGACATTCAACAATCTGCTGCTCCTGCTCGACAACGTGGTGTTCCCGGCCAATGACCTGTCGGCCTTCAGGCTGATGACGGCGCTGCTTGCGCTGCTTTTATTGTTGTACGGACTGATTTACGAAAAGGAGTGATCACGTGAACGATCTCCTCGCAGGCGCAATCGCGATGGCCTCGATTGTCATCGGGCTGTTCTTCCTGCGCTTCTGGCGCAGCGCGCGCGACCGCTTCTTCCTGTATTTCGCACTGTCGTTTTTCATCGAAGGCGCGCACCGGGTCTACTCAAGCCTGGGCAATATCGTGCGCGAGGATACCGCGAATCACTACCTGATCCGCCTGCTCGCATACGGCCTGATCCTGTGGGCCATCCTTGAAAAGAACTGGCCACGCAACCCCACCAAAAAATGAACCGTCGCGCGCGGCGGTCAACGCGCCGCTCAGCACGCTGACTGACGGGGATGCAGGGTGACTGCAGCAAAAGGGACGGCACTGCCATGAATATTGTTTTACCAGCAATCACTTTGTTCGACTGGCCAATGGCGCCAGGAAGCGCCGCCGGCGCGGCCATCCTGCTCGCGCAGCACAGCGGCCCGCGCTTCGGGATGTCGCACGCTTTAACGCCTCTGCGCTCGACATCGATGTGGCCTATCATGTCGACAATCCCGATTTTAATTTCTACATGGACGTGCGGCAGGCGATCAATCCGGGCCTGTACCAAGGTGACGCCATTGCCTTCGCCTATCCCGCCCGCACCGTGTTCGCTGTCCCTGGCGCCGGCGAGTCCGGCGCCACGGCAACGGCGACGCGCGGACAACAACATGACAATCAAGGCGCATATCAATGACGACAGGCGGGGAGCCAGGTGAGCGGCGAACCGGTCCAGATCCTGCTGCTCGACGAGCAGTGCGCGCACCTGCCCGTGATCGAGCAGGTGTTCGGGCAGCTCGGCCAGGTGCTGGTGCGCGCCACTGGCGTCGAGCAGGCCATGGCACTGGCCACAGCGCGCGACTTCGCCCTGATCCTGATCCACGCGGCCGGCGACGGCCCGGACCGCTTCGGCGCGGTGCGCCGCATCCACCGGCAACGCCACTGCCGCCACACCCCGATCATCGTCGTCGCACCCGCACCCGGTCCCGGTTTTGCGGCCGAAGACGCGTATGAGGCCGGCGCCGTCGACGTGCTGGCCGGTCCGCTCAGCGCCCCCGTGCTCAAGGCGAAAGCACAGTTTTTCCTCGATGCCTGGCAAAGCGCAGCCGAACGCGCGCGCGCCGAGGAAGCCCTGCATGACACCCAGGCGCGGCTCCAGACCACCCTGGAAGCGGCCGAGCTGGCGAGCTGGACATTGGATCTGAACACCAACCGGGTCAGTGCCGACCCGGCCCTGGCATGGCTGTTCAACCTGACGCAGGCGGACGCGCACGCCGGCCCCATCGACGCCTACCTGGCGGCCATCCATCCGGCCGACGAGGCCGCGGCCAAGGCCCACATCCGGGCTGCCATCGAGGACGGCAATACCTACGACGCCACCTACCGGGTGCGCGCCGCGAACGGCCAATACCGCACCGTGATTGCGCGCGGCCAGCTCGGCTACGGCCCGGACGGCAAGCCGGCAAGCCTGCGCGGGGTGGTCATCGATATCACGCGCCTGCGCGAGGCCGAGGACAAGCTGCGCGCCAGCGAAGAGCGCTACCGCGCCCTGTTCGAATCGATCGACGAGGGCGTGTGCATCGTCGAGATGCTGTTCGACCCGGACGGCCAGCCCTGCGACTACCGCTTCCTCGAGATGAACAGCGCGTTCGTCCAGCATACCGGGCTCACCGACGCGGTCGGGAAGACCATGCGCACGCTCGCTCCCGGCCACGAAAGCCACTGGTTCGAGACCTACGGGCGCGTCGCGACCACCGGCCAGCCGGTGCGTTTCGTCAACGAGGCGAAAGCGCTGGGGCGCTGGTACGACGTGTACGCCAGCCGCGTGGGCGACGCCGGCAGCGCCACGGTGGCGATCCTGTTCAACGACATCACCGAACGGGTGCGCGCCGACGCCGAACTGCGCCGCCTGGCCGCCGACCTGTCCGACGCCGACCGCCGCAAGACCGAATTCCTGGCCACCCTCGCCCATGAGCTGCGCAATCCGCTGGCGCCGATCCGCAGCGCTCTGCAGGTGATGCGGCTCGCGTCCGCCGACGCAGCGACCATGGAGCGGGTGCAGACCATCATGGACCGCCAGCTCAATCACATGGTCGAGCTGGTGGACGATTTGCTGGACGTGGCGCGCATCACGCGCGGCCAGATCGAGCTCAAGAATGCATGGATCGACCTCAAGGACGTGCTGGGCGGCGCCATCGAGACCAGCCTGCCGCTGCTCGACGCGGCCCGGCACCGCTTGCAGCTCGACATACCGCAGCAGCCATTCCCGCTGTACGCCGACGCCACGCGCATTACGCAGGTGGTCAGCAACCTGCTTAACAACGCCGCCAAGTACACGCCGCGGGGCGGCGTGGTGGAACTGTCGGCACGGCGCGAAGGCGGGCAGGCGCTGGTGACGGTGAGCGACAACGGCGTCGGCATCGACGCCGCATCGCTGCCTTTCGTGTTCGACATGTTCACCCAGGTCGGGCGCGCCAAGGACCGGGTCCAGGGCGGGCTCGGAATCGGGCTGTCGCTGGTGCGCAGCCTGGTCGAACTGCACGGCGGCAGCGTAGCGGCCGCCAGCGCCGGGATCGGGAAAGGCAGCAGCTTCAGCGTCAGCCTGCCGCTCGCCTTGCCGGCCTGCCGCGAAGTGCAGCCTGCGGCCCCGGCCACGCTGCCCGAGGCCGGCGCCGGCGCGCTGCGCATCCTGGTGGTCGACGACAACGTCGACGCGGCCGAGATGCTGTCCGCGCTGCTCGAGCTGAGCGGGCACGCCGCGCTGGTCGCCAACGACGGGCGCGAGGCGCTGCGCATGGTGCAGCAATTGCTGCCCCATCTTGTGTTCCTCGACATCGGGATGCCGCGCATGAACGGCTACGAGGTGGCGCGCGCCATCCGCGAAGAGCTCAGGCTCGACGACATCGTGCTGGTCGCGCTGACCGGCTGGGGCGGCGCGGACGACCGCGCGCGCACCAAGGCGGCCGGCTTCGACCGGCACATGACCAAGCCGGTCACGATCGGCGCGATCGAGGCGTTCCTGGCGAATCCGGCCGAGTGGAAGGCGCGCGCCTGACAGTCGGTTTTTTTGCCCGTCACGTGTTGCTGAAGTGAACCCGGGGGGCAACTCCTACCACTGCAGCGCCAGCAGGCGCTGCGCCATGCGCGGCCAGCACAGTTTGCCGATCTCTGCGCGCGACGCCCAGCGAAAGCCATCGACCTCGGGTGTCGGTTCGCCGCTCTCATGATGCGGGAAATAACTGGTGCATACCAGGTGGTCGAGCACCTCGAGCTCGTCCGCCACCGCGACCTTGTACAGGTGCAGCCGCTTGTCGGGGCGGTAATCGAAACAGCCAAGATCCTCGAACCGCCCGGCGCCGAATGCAATCCCGGCCTCTTCGCGCAATTCGCGAATGGCCGCCTCGAGCGTGCTCTCGCCCGCATCCTGCATGCCTTTGGGGATGTCCCATTTCGCGGTATGCGTGACATGGCACAGCAGCACCTGGCCCTTGCTGTTGACGATCAGCGTGCCGCACGAGACCGGCAGCTGTTTGCCTGTTGTATTCATGGCCACCAATGTAGGGCCTGCCGCATCGAAAGTCAATTGCCCGAGCGCGCCTGGCGCGCGAGGAACTTATGTAGCCACCGCGCATCCAACGGCTTTGCACCCACTGCAAACGCGAGGCCCTTATGCCCGGCCAACTCCTGGCGTCCGCTTTGCCGCAGCACGAGGCTGCGGAACTGTATCGCCTGATGGCCGAAGACGTCAAGGAGTGCGCGGTGTTCCTGATGGACCCGCACGGCATCATCACGGTCTGGAACAAGGCTGCCGAGACAATGAAGGGCTACCCTGCCGAGGAGGCGATCGGCAGCCACCTCAGCCTGCTCTATACCGACGAGGACAAGGCCAGGGGACATCCGGAACACAATCTCAGGATGGCCGCCGAGCATGGCTTCTACAGCGAGGAGACCTGGCGCAAGCGCAAGGACGGCAGCCTGTTCTGGGCCCATATCGCGTTGACCGCCTTGCGCAGCGACAGCGGCGAGCTGCTCGGTTTTTCCAAGATCACGCTGGACCTGACCGGCCACAAGCTGCTCGAGCAGTGCGAAAGGGAAAAGAAGGAAATCGACCTGATCTTGCAGGCGGCCGGGTCCGGAACCTGGAAATGGAACATCCTCACCAATCAGGTCGACGTGTCGATCCATTTGTTCGAGCTGCTCGGCCATGCCGGCGCGAAGCGCATGCTCGACTTCGACGGCTGGCTCATGTTTGTCGCCCCCGAGGACCGTCCCGCCCTGCGCGAACAGTTGCATGCCGTGCGCGACGATTCGGCGCGTGCCCCGCTCGAGATGGAAATGCGCTTCTTGCGCAAGGACGGCAAGCCGCAGTGGTTTTTCATGCGCGCCAACTGGCACTATGAGAGCGAGGTGAAACCACTGGTGCTGATGGGCGCCTGCGTCGACATCGAAAGCCTGAAAACGGCCGAACAGGAAAAGGAAAACCTGTACCGCGAGCTGAACCGGCAGACCAGCCGTTTCGCTAACATCCTCGAGCAGATGCCTTCGGGCGTGTTGCTGGCAGATGTGCCTTCGGGCAAACTCACCTACCAGAATCGCGCGGCGCAGGCCATCTTCGGCTGTCCGCTCGATGCAATGGGAAACTACCCCGACTGCGCCGACTTCAAGTTCTTCAATGCCAGGGGCGCGCCGGTCAGGCCACAGGACATGCCACTGGCGCGTATCGTGCCCGGCCAGGCAGCCAGCCAGACCGAGGAACTATTCTATGAACGCCCCGATGGCGCACGCCTTCACCTGGCCGTGACCACCGCCGCCATCGTCGATAACGACGGCGAGGTGCGGCTGGCGGTCGCGGTCATGCACGATGTGACCAAGCTCAAGGAGGCGCAACTGCAGGCGGCGACCGAAAAGGAGCGCGCCCAGGTCACGCTGGCTGCCATCACCGACGGCGTGGTCACCACCGACCGGGGCGGAATGGTGGCCTCGATGAACCCGGCCGCGCAACGTCTGCTCGGCGTGAGCGGGGAGCAGGCGAGCGGACGTCCCTTCAGCGAGGTCGCGCAGGTCGACGACGCGCTCAGCGTGCAGGCCATCATGGACGCCGTCGCGCGCTGCCAGGCGGAGCGCCGGGTCATTGCCGACCTGCCGCACCTGACGCTGCACACCCCCGACGGGCAGCGCCATTCGGTGGAAAGCGCGGTTGCTCCGGTGGCGCTCGAGGATGGCGAACTGATCGGTGCGGTGCTGGTCTTGCACGACGTCACCGAATCGAAACGGCTGATGCGCCGGCTCGGTTTCGAAGCCAGCCACGACGCCTTGACCGGGCTGGTCAACCGCCGGGAGTTCGAAACGCGCCTGCAAAGGGCGCTCGAGCACGCACAGCAGCCGGGCGCGACCAGTTCCGCCCTGCTTTACATGGACCTTGACCAGTTCAAGATCGTCAACGACACCTGCGGCCATCCGGCCGGCGACGACCTGTTGAAGCAGCTCGCGCAGTCGTACGCCGAACACGTGCGCGAGCGCGACACTCTGGCGCGCATCGGCGGCGACGAATTCGCCCTCATCGTGGAGCACTGCACGGTCGAGGAGGCGATGGCGGTGGCGCACAAGATCCTCGAGGCGACCCGCAATTTCCGCTACCCGTGCAAGGGCCGGATATTCCAGCTTGGCGTGAGCATCGGCCTGACCCCGATCGACGCCAACACCGTGAGCGTGGAGGAAGCCCTGCGGCGCGCCGACCATGCCTGCTACACCGCCAAGGACCGCGGCCGCAACCAGGTCTATGTCCACTACAAGGGCGACCTCGACTTCGCCCAGCGCCGCAGCGACATGCACTGGGTCACGCGCTTGTCGCACGCATTCGAGAACGAGCAACTGCAGCTTTACTGCCAGCCGATCGTCGCGCTCGGTGGCGACAGCGAAAGCGAGCACTACGAAATCCTGCTGCGCCTGAGGAACGGGCGCAGCGGCCCGGTGGGCCCGGGCAGCTTCCTGCCGGCTGCGGAACGCTACGACGTCATCCACAAGATCGACCGCTGGGTACTGAACCGCACCCTGGCCTGGCTGGCGCAGGATCCGGAGCACACGGCGCGCCTTGGCATGTGCAGCATCAACCTGTCGCGCCGCTCGCTGGCCGACCAGGGCTTCCACACCTTCGCCGCCGATCTCATCGATAAGTACGATGTGCCGGCCGAGAAGCTGTGTTTCGAGATCACCGAAAACGGCGCCGTCGCGGACATGCAAAAGACCATTGCATTCATCGAGACGCTGGCCGCGCGCGGCTGCCGCTTCGCGCTCGACGACTTCGGCACCGGCATGACCTCGTTCAGCTACCTGAAACAGCTGCCGGTCGATTTCATCAAGATCGACGGCTCCTTCATCCAGATGATGTCGTCCAGCGAAGTGGACTTCGAAATGGTGCGCTTTACCAACGACATCAGCCACAAGATGGGCAGAAAGACGATTGCCGAATACGTGAGCGAGCCTGCGATCCTGAAGAACCTCGAGCGGATCGGCGTCGATTTCGCCCAGGGCTATTGGGTCGGCAAGCCGCGCCCGCTCACCCCCTAGGCGGCGCCAGCTCCACCGCCTCGATGCCGAGCGTGCGCAGCGCGTCGCGGATGTCTTCGACTTCGGTGTCCAGGTCGCCCGCCAGGTCGAGCGGCTTGTCGGCCGCCGCAAGCTGGGCGCCATCGGCTCCGTACAGGTTCACGCGCAGCGCCATCTGGCCGTCCATCTCGGCCGGCGCAATCACGGCCTTCACCTGAGCGGGCGCGGCGTCGGCCCGCTCGAGCGCCTGCGCAATGGCCGACATCATGCGCAGCATCGCCAGTTCGGCCATGCCCTGCTCCTTGGCGCCGTAAAACAGGTCCTGGTACAGGAAATCGATGTCGAGCGCCTGCGGGTCCATGGCCAGGCAATGCTGCACCAGCGGTGCGGCGATCAGCGTCCACCTGCGAAAGCGTTCCATGCGCGCTTCGAACCAGGCGTCCGCGGCCTCTTCGCCGGCCGGCTCCCGGTAGAACGGATCGTCGGCGCGCTTGAGTGCGAAGCCGAGCAGAAAACGCAGCTCAACGGCCTGGTCTGCGGCCTCGAACGCGCTGGCCGGCCAGCCGGTAATGCTGCCCTCGATCGCCGGCGCGGCCACCAGCTTTTTCTTTTCCGTCATTGAGGCAGCGGCCTCGCGCACCATTTCGTGCAGCCGGCTGTAGCTGATGCTGTCGATTTCATCGAGGTCGTATGCATGCCTGATCAGGACCACCTTGGCCTGCCGGCTTTCCAGTTCCGCCACGCGGAAGCTGTCAACCAGCTCCTCGAACGCGTCCGGGTCCTGGAAGCACTCGTCCTCCTTCAGGCCGCCCGTGCTGCGCACGAACAGGGGCACCGCAAAGGCGTTGATTTCCATATCCGCAGCGCCGGCGCGGCGCAGTACAACCGTCGCAGCCGCTTCCTCGACCTGGCTGCGCAGATACTGGTACGCGCCCACGTCGGTGTCCCTGGCGCACTCGATCGCCTCGTACAGCAGTTCGTCATTCTGTTTGCGCAGCGCATTGCGCACCAGCCTGAGCAACTGATCTTCCTGCTCGCGCAGCCCGGGCGTGCCGGCGCCCTCCTCCTGTTCGGCCACAGCGAGGGCCAGGTCGGCCAGCGCTTGCGCCAGCACCTCGGGCTCGGCTTCGGCGGCCGCGCTTGGCTTGCGGGGAACGGGGCGTTTATGTTTGGACATGGCGGACGGCTTCGGGAATGGTCAAGGCCATCATGGTAGCGCCGCGCGCGCGCTTGTGCCAGTGTTCAATTTGCCGGGGTTGTAACTGACACCGCCTCCCATGGCCTGATATAAGGCAACGCTATCGGCCAGGCGTTGTGCCTGGGCCGCAACCAGATTGATCCGGATTTGCTGCGCCTGTTGCTGCGCGATGAGCAGTTGCAGGTAGCTGGCCGCACCCAGCCGGTACTGCCGTTCGATCGACTGCAAGGATGCCTGCGCAGCCATATCGGCGACAGCGAGGGAGGTCAAGGCCTGTGCATCGTTTTCCACCGCGCGCAAGGTGTCGGCGACGTTACGCAAGGCCTCCAGCACGACGCTCTGGTAATTGGCCGCCGCGGCATCAAAAGCGGCGAGCGCTGCCCTCTTTTCAGCCGGTAGCCCCGGATTGAAAAGAGGTTCGGTGAGCTGCGCCACCAGGCTCCACACAGCCGAGCCGCCGCCGAACAGGGCTCCGGTGCTGAGCGCTTGGGAGCCAAGGCTGGCACTGAGCTTGATTTGCGGATAAAGCCTGGCGACCGCCACGCCATAGTCTGCATTGGCAGCATGCAACAACGCCTCGGCCGCCTGGATATCCGGGCGCTGGCGCACCAGTTCCGAGGGTACGACGAGCGGCAGTTCGGAGGGCAGAGTGAATTCGGCCAAGGTGAAGGCCGGGACGCCACCGGCGCCCGGGGCACGACCGGCGAGCAGCGCCAGTCGATGTTCGGTTTGTTGCAGTTGTTTGCGCAGGGTCGGCACTTCGGCGCGCGTTTGCTCCACTTGGGCTTGCAGGCTCAACACTTCATCGGGTGAGGCCTAACCGATACTCACACGTCCATGGGCCAGGCGTTGTTGCTCATCCTGCACGCGCACGATGGCGGTGGTGGCATCGAGTTGCGCCGCCAAGCGTGCACGGGTGATGGCAGCGCTCGCTATATTGCCGGCCAAAGTCAGGCGCGCAGCATTCAGTTCGAAATGACGGTGGTCGGCGCGGGCAGCCAGGGCTTCGAGTGCGCGCCGGTTGCCGCCAGCCAGATCGAGGTTGTAATGCACGCCCACGCTGGCACTGTACAGGCTCGATTGACGCGCTTCCCCGCTCAAGCCCAGGCTGCTGACGCTCATCTGCTGGCGCTGCGCTCCCAGTACACCGTCGACCTGTGGATATTGCGTCGAGCTCGCATGTGCAGCAAGAAGCTCCTGCGCCTGTCGCAAATTAGCGTTAACGCTCGCGAGCGTCGGGCTGACCTGGAAAGCTTCGTCGATCAGTTTGTCGAGTGCGGATGAACCCAAGCCTTGCCACCATTGCGTCTCGAGCGTAAGCGCTTCGACCAGACCTTGTGCTTCGCCGAACTGCGTCGGCGCGGACGCAGTTCGATCAAGCACCGATGTTGCGGTGTAGCGAGCCTCATTGGGTGCGGAGGGACGCTGAAAATCAGGGCCGGCAGCGCAACCGGCCAGACCGGCCACCAGGCAAGTTGCCGCAAGCCGGCTTCCGGGGCTGAAGCGACCCTGGCGGTATGAGATGCTGATCATAAAAAACTCCTTACAGTCAGTCGTTGGCTCATTCGACATCCCTTCCTTCACCGGCTTCTTCATGGGTCACGCCATCGCGAATGTGATAAATGCGCTTGAAGGTGGGTATGATTTTTTCATCATGAGTGACGACAATGATGGCGGTCTCGAACTTCCTGGCCATGTCGTTGAGGATGCGGATCACAGCCATGGCGCGCTCGCTGTCAAGGGGCGCAGTAGGCTCGTCGGCCAGGATCACTGGCGGGCGATTGACCAATCCGCGCGCGATGGCGATGCGTTGCTGCTCGCCACCGGAAAGTTGCGAGGGCATGGCGCGCGCCCGGTGTTGCACATCAAGCGCCTTGAGCAATTCCAGTGCCTTGGCGCGCGACTCTCCATTCGCGACGCCTGCGAGCATCGGCAGCAGCGCCACGTTGTCGGTGACATCGAGAAACGGAATCAGGTACGGCGCCTGGAACACGAAACCAATCTTGTCTCGTCGCAAGGCGCGCAGATCACGGACTTTCCAGCCATCGTCGTAGATCACTTCATCGCCCAGCGTCATGCGTCCGGCGCTCGGATCGATCACCGCGCCCAGGCATTTGAGCAAAGTGCTCTTGCCCGAGCCGGAAGGGCCGACCAGGCCCACCACCTCGCCCGGCGCCACCTGCATGTCCACGCCCTTCAAAGCATCGACAGCGGTGTCGCCCTCGCCATAACGTTTTTTCAATCCTTCGATGCGTATGCCCTTGCCGCTCATCTCAACCTCCAATGGCTTCGGCCGGATCGACCTTGAGCGCCATGCGAATGGCGACGATGCTGGCCAGCACGCAGATCGCGAGCACGGCGAAAAAGCCGGCGAGGGAGTCGAACGGCAGCAGCAGTACGTACTTGGGAAACATGGGCGCGGAGAAAGTGGCTGTGATCTTGCCGACCGCGAAGCCAATCACGCCCAGGGCAAGCGCCTGCTGCATGATCATCGCGGCGATGGTCAGGTCGCGTGTGCCGATGAGCTTTAACACGGCGATTTCGCGGATTTTGTCCATCGTCAGCGAATAGATAATGAAGGCAACGATGGCCGCGCTGACGATCGCCAGAATCACGAGGAACATGCCGATTTGCTTGGCCGAGGTGGCGATCAGCTTGCCGACCAGGATGGCTTCCATCTGTGCCCGGGTATACACCGTCAAACGCTTCCAGCGGCGGATCGATTCGGCCACCTCGTCCGGCGCATGACCCGCCTTTAGCGTGACCAGCACGGCATTGACGGACGCGTTGCTGCTCTGTGAGGCAATGACGGCATCGAGCAAACCTGGAACACCAGGCCGATTGAAAGCCGGGTTCGCTTCGGTGCGGCGCCGGCTTTGCCAAATGGCGTCGTTGTCCTTGAGGAACTGAGCCTCCTGGGCATCCTTGAGCGGAATAAATACCATCGGGTCGCCGCTGGACGACACCATGCGCCGTGTCAGCCCCACGACGGTGAAATGATTTCGGCGAACGGCGAGACGATCTCCCAGTGTGAATCCGGTGGCGATGTCGGCCACGGCCTCGTAGTGGCCGCGCGTGATCTGGCGTCCAGCGACGAGGTAAGGAGGCCATCCAGGTGTCGCCCCCAACTGGCCGGGCGCGATGCCGACCACCATGGTGCGTAAATCACTGTCGCGCTTGCGTACCTGCATGGTCAGGTAGGTCACGTTAGCCGCCTGGGCAACTCCTGGCATGGCGAGGATGGCGCGATACACGTCATCGTTGAGGCTGGACGACTCCGCATAGGGCCCCAAAGTGTCCTTTTGCACCACCCACAGGTCAGCGCCACTGTTGTCGAGCAGCGCCTTGCCGTCGTCCACCATACCCCGGTAGACCCCGGCCATGACCAGGGTGACGCCGATCAGCAGTCCCAAGCCGATGCCGGTGAAGACGAACTTTCCCCAGGCATGGAGGATGTCGCGGCCAGCCAGGCTGATCACGGTGATACCCCGGGGATGCGCTCGACTACATGGATGCGGGTGCGCGCGCTCAGTGCCTTTTCGCTATGGCTCACGACCTGGTCCCCCGTCTTGAGCCCCGCGCGCACCTGCGCCAGACCATTGAGGTCGGAAGCGCCGAGCTTGACCGGGGAGAAACGCAGATCGCCATCCACGATTTGCCAGACACCGACTTTATCGCCCTCGCGCCGGACTGCCGCGTTGGGGATCAGTGGAGCTGCCGGGAGCGCCGGCAGGTCAACCGTGACTTCGGCCAGTTCACCGACCGGCGGCAGAGGTTCCGGTTGCTGATCGAATGTCACTTTGGCGAGCGTTTCCTCGGTAACCGCATCGGCCTTGGGTTCCCCCCGCAGCACGCGACCATGCAAGGTCTGGCCGCCACGCGAACGCAGGACGATACGAGTGGGCAGTCCCGCAGCCAGGCCCGCCGCGCTGATCTGGTCGAAGCGCACATTGATCCACAAACTCTTGGGGTCGATCACCTCCACCACGGCTTGGCCTGCGACGATGGTCGTGCCGGGGTCGGCATCACGCACGGCCACGACACCGTCGACCGGCGCGATCAGGCGCAGATTGATCCTCTGCGCGACGAGTCCTTCGCGCTCGGAGCGTGTCCGGGCAATATCTTCCCGAGCGGCGGATAGGGCGGCATCGGCGATCTGCAGTTCCTGCCGCTTTGTGGTGACGATTTCCTCGCTGGTCGAACGCACCGCAAACAATTGCTCATAGCGGAGCGCCTGGGTTTGTGCGAACGCTTGCCGGGCCTCGGCCTCGCGCAAAGCCGCTTGCGCACGCTTGAACACAAACTCCTGTGAGCGGACCCGATCGTCCAGATCGACCGGGTCCATTTCACCGAGCACCTGTCCGGCCTTGACCTGGTCACCCACATGCACATCCAGACGTTTGACGCGCCCGGCAAACGTGGGCCCGATCTTGTATGTGTAGCGCGCTTGTACCGTACCGACGCCGAACAGCGCCGGCATGAGTGCCCGCGATTGCACGGTCACGATCGTCACGGCGACCGGAGCGAGCGGGCCGGAGCGCAGGCCAACGTAAATAAATAGTGCAAGCAGCGGGATGATGACGGCCAGCAGCGTCAAGCCGCGGCCCTGCAAGGGCAATTTTCTCATTGCGCTCTCCTGATGCCGCGCCGATAAATCGCGAACACGCGTGGCGCATCGAGGCGCATGCGCCCCACGTCACCTGCCAGCAGCGATTGCATGACCAAGCCCTGGATCGTGCCAATGAACAGCGTCGCCGCCGCCTCGTTGTCAAGAGAGGCAGACAACTCGCCGCTGGCCTTGCCTTTCTCGATGAGACGCTGCAAGCGCTCGCCGTAACGTTCAAGCAGGGTCTGCACCATGCGCCTGGCCGGTGTCGATTCTGCGCGCTGAAGTTCGCCAAACATCATTCTGGGCACGCCGGGGTGCTCGACCACGAATTCGATATGACTCATGAACATCGCCTCCATGGCCGCCAGGGGCGACTCGATCCCTTTTGCGGCCCGGTCAAGTCGGGCCAACAGGCGTTCGGCCACCCACTCCATGACCGCCTGCCAAATGGCTTCCTTGTTCGGGAAGTGCCGAAACAGTGCCCCTTGGGTCAGGTTCATGTGTTTGGCGATCGCCGCAGTGGTGATTTCGCTTGGGTTTTGTGAACCGGCAAGCTCCACGACGGATTCGACAGTCACGGCCCGACGCTCATCGGCCGGAAGATGTTTTGGACGGGCATCCATGATCGCTCCCCTCGATAGATAGTAATTGATTACTATCTTAACACAAGAAGCAAAACCGACAAGAGGTGAAGGAAAAATCCGGGTCTTCGATCGTGATGCAGTTCGTCTCAGCGGTCGCATTGCTTTGCAGCAGGCAGTAGGAGGTGGTGGTGGCCTTGCCACTGCCGTTGGAGCCTGTCGCCAGGATGATGCCCTGCGGCTTGTCGCAGGCGTGCAGCGCGCCGATAGCTAACGCATATATACGTTAGCTATCGGCGCGATTTTTCTGCTAGGTACCGGCTTCACATGGCACGCGCACGGGCGCAAACCGATCATCCAACGCCGGTGCTTGGCCGGCGCCTCATTCCGGCCCCAGCACCCGGAACACTTCCTCGAGCGTCGTCTTGCCGTCGCGGACCTTGGCGAACGCATCTTCGCGCAGGGTCAGGAAGGCTTGTTCTCGCGCGTAGCTGGTGATGTCGGTAATCGGCGCGCTGGTGGCGATCAGGTGGCGCAGGTGGGCGTCGAGCGAGAGCACTTCGTACAGCCCGAGCCGGCCCTTGAAGCCGGAACCGTGGCAGTGCTCGCAGCCGGTTCCCTTGAACACGGAAATCGCCTCGGCCGCGAACAGCCCGCCCAGGCGCTGCAGCAGCGCGCGGTCCGCCTCGGCCGGCGCGCGGCACTTGGCGCACACCTGGCGCACCAGGCGCTGGGCGATGATCGCTTCGAGCGCGGTGGCCACCACGAACGGCTTGAGCCCCAGGTCGAACAGGCGCGACAAGGTGGCGATGGCGGAATTGGTGTGCAAGGTGGAAAAAACTTGGTGCCCGGTCAGGGCCGCATGGAAGGCCACTTCGGCCGTCTCGAAATCGCGGATTTCGCCCACCAGCAGCACATCGGGGTCCTGGCGCAGGATCGCGCGCAGGATCAAGGGGAAGGTCAGGCCGATCTTTTCGCGCACCACCACCTGCCCGGCAGGGTCGAGATAGTATTCGACCGGGTCTTCGATCGTGATGTAGTTCTTTTCCGAGGTCGCATTGCTTTGCAGCAGGCTGTAGAGGGTGGTGGTCTTGCCGCTGCCGGTGGGACCTGTGGCCAGGATGATGCCCTGCGGCTTGTCGCAGGCGTGCTGGATCTTGGCCCTGTCGGTGGCCGAGAAGCCGAGCGCGTCGAGCCGCAGCACGGCCGAGTTGCGGTCGAGGATACGCATCACGATCTTCTCGCCGTTGATGGTCGGCAGCGTCGAAATCCTGAGGTCGGCCGTGCGCTGGGGCGTCTTCACGGCCAGCCGTCCATCCTGCGGGCGGCGCCGTTCGGAAATGTCGAGTTCGGCCATCACCTTGATGCGCGAGACGATCGACTGGTGCATCTGGTGCGGGATCTGCATCTTGTCGATGAGAACGCCATCGATGCGCAGGCGCACCATCACGTTCTTGGCGCGCGGCTGGATGTGGATGTCGGAGGCGCCCAGCCGGATCGCTTCGATCAGGATCGAGTTGACCAGCCGGATCGCGGGCGGCTCGTCGGTGCCGGCCAGCAGTTCCTCGAGCGACTGGACATTTTCGTCGTCGTCGATGACGATCTCGATCCCCTCGTAGGGGTCGGGCGAGCCGTAGTTTTCCAGTTCGCCGATGTCGGTCGTGCCAAGCTGGTAGACCTCGCTCATCTTCGCTTGCAGCGCGGCCATGGTGGCCAGCACCGGCACGATCTCGAGCCCGGTCACGAAGCGCAGCTCCTGCAGCAAACCGGCGTCGAGCGGGTCGGCCATGGCCAGCGTCAGGCGCTTGCCTTCGGTCGCCAGCGGCAGGATCAGGTGGCGCTGGCACAGCCGGGCCGGCACCAGCGCCGCGACCGCGACGTCGATCGTCATTTCGTTCAGCGTCACTTGCTGGATCAGCAGTTCCCTGGCAAGCAGCTCGTGTATCGTTTTTTCGGCCACCCAGCCGCGCTCGACGATCAGCTTGATCGGTGCGTCGCCGCGCGCCTGCTGCTGCAGGCGCATCAGTTCCTGCACCTGCGCCACGCTCAGCAGGCTGCGCTTGTTGAGCATCAGGGCCAGCTGGCTGCGGTTGGCGTCGCTGAACTTGGCAAGCTGTTCAATTTCCTTGCTGCGGGTCGCATTTTCGCGCCGCAGCGCGCTGTTCTTGCGCTTGAGTTCGTGCTGCTCGAGCGCCAGCGCCACCGTCACCCTCAGGTCGTCGTCGTTCCACGGCTTGAGGATGAACTTGTAGACTGCGCCCGTCTTCATCGCGGCCACCACCGCGTTGACGTCGGCATGGCCGGTCAGCATGATGCGGATCATGTCCGGACGCAGCGCACGGGCCTCTTTGAGCAGCTCGCCTCCGTTCATGCCCGGCATCATGTAGTCGCTGATGACCACGTCGAACGGTTCGGCGCCGATCAGCTCGATCGCGGCGCGCGGATCGGCACTGCATACGACTTCATATTTCTCCTGCCGGAACACGCGCCTGAGCGCGGCCAGCACGTTCGGTTCGTCGTCGACCAGGAGGATGCGTGCGTTCCTGGCCGCCGCTTGCGCCTCGCTGGGCGCGTCAAGGCCGGTAAATAAATGGGCGTAACTCATGGTATGCGGTCCAAGCCGCCGCCAAGCGGCAAGTAAATGGTAAAGGTGCTGCCCTGCCCTACGGCGCTGTCGACGTCGACCCTGCCGCGGTGGGCGCGCACGATGTCGTTGCAGACGGTCAGGCCAAGCCCCATGCCCTGGCCCACCTCGCGCGTGGTGAAAAACGGATCGAAGATGCGGCCGCGCACGGCCTCGGCGATGCCGCTGCCGCTGTCGCTGACCGTCAGCTGCACCGCGTCGCCGGCCATGCAGCTGGCCGCCCGTATCAGCCCGCCGTTGCTGCCCAGTGCCTGGCTGGCGTTTTGCAGCAGCGAAAGCAGAGCCAGTTGCAGGCCGGCGCGGTCGCACATCAGCAGGCCGAGCGGCTGCAAATCGGTCTCGATCCGCGCGCCGGGCGGCAGTTGCTCGCTGGCCACGCCAATGGCGGCGCGAAACGCCTCGTTCGGGTCGGCCATTGCGACCGGAGCCTGTTCCGCACTGGCGTAGGCCTTGAGCTTGGCGACGATGCGCGTGATGCGGTCCGCGCCGCCGGCCGATTCCTCGATCAGGCCGGCGAAATCGGCAAGCACGAAGTCGATATCGTGTTTCTGCCACAGCAAGCCGGCCTGTTCCCGCTCCCCCTGCGCATAGGCGTGCAGCGTCGCCTGCAACTGCTGCAGGTAGGTCGCGGCGGTGAGCAGATTGCTGCGCACGAAGCCGACCGGGTTGTTGATTTCATGCGCCATGCCTGCCGCGAGGCTGCCGATCGAGGCGAGCTTGGCCGACCGGTACAGCTCGCGCTGGGTGCGCCCGATCACCTCGACCTGGGCTTCTACCCGCTGCTCGAGCTGGGCCGCCAGCTCGCGATAGCGCAGTTCGGACGCCTGCAGCTGCGCATGCTTGACCTGCAGCGCCTCGTAGTCGGCGTGCACCGCTTCCAGGTGCAGATCGGCCGCCATGCGGTAGCGTAGCGAGCTCGACAGCACCATCTCGAGCCAGCGCGCCGCTCCGGCCAGCGCGTCGCCGCTGCCGGCCGGGCCCTCGATTGTGCCGACCAGCTCGAAGTCGAGGCGCAGCGGCGCGCTGGCGCCGCCGTCAGCCAGGGAGCCGCTCTCGAACAGCGCCACGCCGGCCGCGTCCACGATGCGCCACAGCGGCCCCGCGCTGTGCGTAAGCGCCGCCTCCAGCTTGGCGCGCGGCACCGCGCGCAACAGCTCGGCCAGCCCGATCTCGCGGTCGAACGGCAGCACCGCGCCCGTCATTGCCTGGCCCCGATGGCGGCCAGGAATGCCGCACAGGACACGCCGTGCCCGGCCTCCAGCGCAAACTCGGCATCGAGGCGCGCATAGACGCGTTCGAGCAGGCTGTGGAAGGTCGCGATCACGCCGCGCCCTTCCAGGGCGCACGCATACAGCAGCGGCCATGGGGCGTCGCCCCAGCGCTGGGCGATCTCCGCTTCGCTCAGGATATCGTCGCGGTCGCGCTTGTTGAACTGCACCACCAGCGGCAGCGTGGCCAGTTCCATGCCCAGGGTGCCGACATTGGCGGCCAGGTTGTCGAACGAGGCGCCGTTGTTGAGTGCCTGGCTGCGCTGCGAATCGGCCACGAAAATGACGCCGTCGGCGCGCGAGAGCACCGCCTTGCGGGTGCCGTCGTGCGCGACCTGCCCCGGCACCGTGAACACCTTGAACTTGATCAGCAATCCTGAGGGCGCCGTAAAGCCGACCGGCAGCAGGTCGAAAAACAGGGTCCGGTCGCCATCGGTCTCGAGCGTCATCATGTCGCCGATCAGTTCGGCCGCCAGCAGGTCGTGCAGACGCGTCAGGTTGGTGGTCTTTCCCGACAAGGCCGGGCCGTAGTAAACCAGCTTGACCGTCAAGCGATTGCGTTGTGTATCGAGTTCAGCCATGGATCGCTTCCGTGTGACATTCCCGGCTTGTCAAGCGTGCACCAGGCGGATAAAGGTAATCAGTTTCGCGTGCGCGGATTGTTCCTTTCCCATGCCGCGCGCGACGCTATCGTAGCGTACACCATCGAGCTCGACAATGCATGTTTGCGCCTGCCCTGCCGCGCGCCGGTATTCAGGATACCCGGCTCGTCGTCCACCAGCAGCAAGGTGCGTACGCGCAGCAGGCGAAAAATCCGGCCGCGCGAATCGGGGCGGGGACAACGATCGTGCACCAGCGTGCCTTCAGCTCACGCCGGTTTCGGATGGCACGCTGCGCCTTGACTCGAATTCGTCGAAAGCATCGCGCACCGCCTGGAACAGCTGTTCGTCGTCCCATGGCTTGGTAAGGAACTTGAAGATGGCGCCATGATTGACCGCATCCGTCACCGACTGCAAATCGGTATATCCGCTCAGTACCATGCGCACGATGTCCGGATACATTTGCTTGACGCGCGATAGAAATTCGGTACCGCTCATGCCAGGCATGCGCTGGTCGCACAAGATCACGCCAATCTCGTTGGTGGCCAGGATTTCGAAGGCCTCGGCCGCGCTGCTGGCCACGAACAGCCTGTAGCCCTTGTAGCGCATCGAACGTTTGAGGGCGGCGATCAGGTTGGGCTCGTCGTCGACGAACAGGAGCGAGCGTTCATAGGGGCGAACCAGCATCGTGTCGAGCGCCAGCGAGGCGTCCTCGCGTACCAGCCGTTCGCAGGCGGCGGCATCGACCGGTTTGCTGAACAGGAAACCCTGCATTTCGTCGCAGCCGCTGTGCGCCAGCAGGGCAAGCTGGCCGACCGTCTCGACGCCCTCGGCGATCACGTTCAGCCGCAGCCCGTGCGCCATCGCAATGACGGCGCGCGCGATCGACAGGTCGTCGGGATCGGACACGATGTCCCTGACGAAGGACTGGTCGAGCTTGAGTTTATCGACCGGAAAGCGTTTCAGGTAGTTCAGGTTGGAGTAGCCGGTGCCGAAATCGTCGATGGCCAGACGCACTCCCATGCCTTTCAGGCTGCGCAGGATGGCGATGGTGTGCTGCGGATCGTCCATCGAGGTGCTTTCGGTGAGCTCAAGCTCGAGCAGCCTGGGATCGAGCCCGGTGTCGTCGAGCACGCGCTTGACGGTCGCCGCGATCTTGTCGGAAAACTGCCGGGCCGACAAGTTCACCGACACCGGCAGCGCGCGCATGCCGGCGCGCTGCCATGCGCAGCTTTGCTCGCAGGCCCGGCGCAGCACCCACTCCCCGATCGGCAGGATCAGGCCAGTCTCCTCGGCCAGGCCGATGAAGCGCCCTGGCGGAATCAGCCCGAGCTCGGGATGCTGCCACCTCACCAATGCCTCCACGCCGATGATCTTGCCGCTGGTCAGGTCCAACTGGGGCTGGTAATGCAGCAGCAGTTCATCGCGCTCGAGTGCGCGGCGCAAGGCGCTTTCAAACTTGAAGCGTTCGTGCGCGCCGTGATTGAGCTCGGGCCGATAGAACTCGTAGCGCTCGGCCTTGCTGGCGAGGGCGCGCCGCAGCGCCGCTTCCGCCCCCTGCACGATGGTGTCGTAGTCGTCGCCGTCGTTCGGAAAAACGGCGATGCCGATGTAGGCGTCCAGATGCAGTTCCTGCTGCTCATAAATGAAGGGGGGGGCCATCAGCTCCAGGGCCTGGCGCGCGATCACCGACAAGTCCTTCGCGTCAGCCCTGACCGCCACGATCGCGAACGCGTGATCGTCGAGCCGGGCCAGGCTGTCGTCGGCATGCAGCCAGTTGCGCAGCCGGCCGGCTGCCTGCAGCAGCAAATCCTGTTCCGCGCCGCTGCCCAGGCTTTCGCGGATCAGGGCCATGCGCTCGAAGCGCATCAATAGCAAGCCCAGCACGTTCTTGCCGGCCGCCGTTTTTTCCTGCAACTGCTTGACGCGGTCGCGCAACAAAATACGATTCGGCAAGCCGGTCAGCACGTCGAAGTTGCTCATGTAGCGAAGTTTCTCGTTGAGGCCATGCAACTCCGTCACGTCGATCCCGGTGCCGAGGAAATACGGGCCCGCCGCGCCCGCTTTCTCGAGACAGGTGGTGGTCCAGATGATATGGCGCGTGCTGCCGTCGCGGGCCAGCCACTCGCCCCGGGTGTTGGCCGGCAAATTGCTCAGCCGCACGCTGTCGAACAGGCGCTTGGCCACCGCGCCCCCTTCCGGCCCAAAGAAAATATGCCAGCAAGGACGGCCCAGCACTTCTTCGGCCTTCCACCCGAGAGATGCCTCGCAGGCCGGATTGAACAGGACGACCTGTCCCTCGCAGTCGACCATGCACACCAGCGCCCCGCTGGTATTGACGACCGCCGAGAGCAGGTGGCGCTCGTCCTGCAGCGACTCGGCACGTTCCTTGATCAGCGCTTCCATGTTGCCGTAGAGGTGAGCCCGCTCAAGCGCGGTAGCGACCTGTTTTCCCGCCGTATTGAGGACCTGGAAATCGTCTTCGTGCACCGGCATCGTCCCATTGACCAGGTTCAGCACCCCCAGCGTGCGCTCGCCGGTCGCCAGCGGAATGCTCAGGTGGCTGCCGTGCAGGCCGTCGCGCCCGGCCGTCTCGGCCAGCAGCGCGCAATGGGTGATCATTTCGGGCACGCGCAACTTCCCGTCAAGCAACTTTTTCTCGCAGATGCAAGCCGGGCATCGATTCGGCGCAGCGGCGCCCGATCCGAAACCGCAGCTCGCCGCGACCCGGAATCCGGCCTGCACGTCGAACAGCCTGATCGAGCCGCCCGTCACGCCCGGCAAATCGAGGATGTGCCCGAGCGCCAGCTCGGCCACGGCCGACTCGGTGTGAGCCGGGTTGAGCGATTCGGCCAGCCTGTAGAGCCCTTCGAGCGACTGGTAGGAGCGCGCGGTCCGGTCCTGCTGGGTCTTGAGCTCCTCGGTCATCTGGATCGCTTCCTCGTAGGTCGAGATCAAGAGGTCGAAGATCTGCTGGCGCTCGGCGGTGATGAAGTGGGTCTGCCCTCCCAGCTTGATGCGCATGCCCAGTTGCACCGCGTCGTTGCTGCGCAACTCCCGGTTGGCCAGGATGAAACGGATCCGGCCCAGCAGGTAGCGCTCTTCGAAGGGCTTGCGGATGAAATTGTCGGCGCCGCAGTCGAGGCCCTTGATCACATCGAACAGGCTGGTAAGCGAGGTCAGCAGGATGACCGGCACCTCGCGCAGGGCTGCATCGTTTTTCACCTCCTGGCACAGCGTGAAACCATCCATTTCGGGCATCGCGATGTCGCTCACGATGATGGTCGGCTTGTCGGCCTTGGCCATGGCCAGGCCTTCGACCCCGTTGGCGGCCACACGCACCCGGTAACCATTCGATTCGAGCAGGTGCGCGAGATGGCGTGCCTGCGTCACGCTGTCCTCCACGATCAGGATGCTCGCAACTGCGTCGGTAGTGGTCGTATCGTTGTTCATCATTCCACCTTCAGGCGCCAAGATCAGTTAAGTCGGACAGGGGCTTGCTGGCAATCCCATGCAGTATTTTACCAATCTCGACCGGGTCCAGGATCAGCATGGCGGCGTCTTGCCGTATCGCTTCACCGGGCATCCCGTACACTACCGAACTGGCGCGGTCCTGCACCACGGTGAGCGCGCCGTCGTCCTTGAGCTCCTTGAGCTCAAGCGCGCCATCCTTGCCCATGCCGGTCAACAGCACTGCCACCGTGGCCGGACGCAGGTCCGGATGGACCGAGCGAAACAGGTGAGACACCGAGGGGCACATTCCATGCTCGCCCGGGCCTGCCGAAAGCGCCACCCGCAGGTCGCGCGTGAGGCCCAGTTGCTGGCCGTCCGGCGCCAGATAGGCGCAGCCGAGCGACAGCGCCTGCTCGTGGACGGCGACCTCGACCGGAAAACCGCTGGCCGACGACAGCCATTGCGCGAGGCCGTGCGTGAAACCGGGCGCGATGTGCTGCACGATCACGAGCGGCAAGGGGTAGTCGGCCGGCAGTTGCGCCAGAATGTCGCGCAGCACGGCCGGGCCACCCGTCGACGCGCCCAGCAGCACCAGCGCGGCGCGCCCCTTGCGCGGCGCGGCTGCGCTGCCGGTGGCGGCGTGGCGGCGGCGCTCCTTGGGCCAGCGCCGCACCACCTTCACCTCGGCCATTGCCTTTACATTGCGGATCAGCGTGAGCGCGCTGTCCTGATGGGCCGGGTTGCCCAGCCCAAAGGGGCGCCGCACCACCATCAGCGCGCCGGCCTCGATGGCGTGGAAACTGGCCCCGATCTCGGCCTGGCTCTCGCTGCCGCTGACGATCACGATCGGCACCGGGCAGGTCTGCATGATGCGGCGCGTGGCCTCGTACCCGTCGACATTGGGCATGTGCAGATCCATCGTGATCACATCTGGCCGGTGCAGCTGCGCCATGTGGACGGCCTGTTCGCCGTCGACCGCGCACCCCACGATCTCGATTCCCGGGTCCGAGCCGAGCACATACACCAGCAGCTCGCGCACCGAGGGGGAATCGTCTACCACCAGTACTCTTACCATGTGAAGTATCCCATTCAGATCAAGCGGCGCAGCGTGGCCAGCAGGTTGTCCTGGTCGAAAGCGCCTTTGACCACGTAGGCGTCGGCGCCGGCCCGCAGGCCGCGTTCCTTCTCCTCCTGTTCCTGCAGCGAGGTCACCAGGATCACCGGCAGCTTTTCGGTCTGCGGGTTGGCGCGGATCGTCGCCGTCAGCATCAGCCCGTCCATGTTCGGCATTTCGATATCGCTCACGAGCGCATCGAAGTCCTCGTGGCGCAGCCGCGACAGCGCGTCCAGGCCATCGACCGCGGTGTCGACGTGGTAGCCGGCGCCTTCGAGTATGTGTTTGAGCAGCATGCGCGAGGTGATCGAGTCTTCCACCACCAGCACGCGCCGGATTGCCTGCAAAGCGTCCGCGGCGGCGCCCGCGCGGGTGCCACCGTCACCGGCGGCCAGGCCATGGCGGGCGATGTCGTCCAGCGTCAAGATCGGCACCAGGCTGGCGTCGCCGAGCTGGGTCGCGCCCGCGATGAAACGCACCCGGCGCAGCTGCTTGCCCAGGCTTTTGGGCAGCACATCCTGCTCGCACACGATCTCGTCGACCTGCATCGCGAAGCACTGCTCGCCGGCGCGCGCGATCAGCGCGATGCCGTCCTGGCCGGGCTGGGACGGCGCGCTGCCTTGCACGCCCAACAGCCGGGCCAGCCGGATCAGCGGCAGCACGCGCTGCCCGGCGAGCACGGTTTCCCTGTTTTCCACGGTCACGATGTCGCCGCTGCGCAGTGCCTGCACCGCTTCCATTCCCGCCAGCGGCAGCGCGTAGCGCTTGCCGGCGATCGCCACCACCAGTGCGCGCAGGGTCGCCAGCCGCACCGGCAGCAACAGGTCGAAGGTGCAGCCGGCGCCTGCGCGGTTCTCGATCGACAGCTCGCCGCCCACCGCGGCCACCTTGTCGGCCACGATCGCCAGCCCCATGCCGCGCCCCGATACCGCCGAGACCTGGGCGCGGGTCGAGACGCCGGCGCGCAAGGCAAGCTGCACCTTCTGGCGCTCGTTCAGGCCGGCCATCTGGTCGGCATCGAGCTGTCCGCCGGCCGTGACGGTCTCGACCAGCGCTGCCACGTCGATCCCGGCGCCGTCGTCGGCCACCCGCACCCTGACCCGGCCGCTGCCGCGCTGTGACACCGTTACCAGCAAGTGCGCGCTCTCCGGCTTGCCGGCGGCCAGCCGGAGCGCGACCGGCTCGATGCCATGGTCCACCGCATTCGTCACCAGGTGGATCAGCGCTTCGCGAATCACGCCCAGGATGCGGCGGTCGACCTGAATGCCCTCGCCTTCGATCTTCAGGACCGCCTGCTTGCCGTGGCTGCGCGCCAGGTTGCGCACCAGCGAGGGCAATTCGTTCAAGGCCGACGCGAACGGCACCAGCGCGGTCTCGAGCGCCGCTTCCATCAGCCTGGCGCGGGTGGCCGCGAACTCGCGCGAGGTCTTGCCGATCGCCTCAGCCAGGCACACGCACTGCGATTCCATGCTGTTGTCGCGCGCCCCGGCGGCCAGCCCGCGCCAGCTTGCATGCAGGTCGCCCAGCACGGCTTGGCCGCGCGACTGGCGCGCCGATAAGGTGCCCCCGCGCGGAGCGCTTGCCTGTGCCGCCGGTTCGGCCAGGCGCAGCCGCTTGCGCTGCTCGGCCATGCCTTCGGCCAGTGCGCGCAATGCGGCTACATGATGCTGCAAGCTCAGTTCGGTCGCCAGCAGCGCTTCGACCTGGTAGCGGATCGCGTCGAGGTGCTTGCCCTCGACCCGGATCAGGTCGGACGCCGGCAGCGTGCGCACGCTGTCGGCAGCGCTGTCCGGCAGCGCAGGCTCGGGGGCCGGGGCCGCCGCCGGCTGTGGCAGTGGCGCGCTGCGGTCCGGCTGGCCGGCCAGGATGCGCTCGCCGAGCTGATCGAGCCTGAGAACCAGCGCGTGCGCCAGGTTGCGGGTCCGGCCAGAGGGCGCGTCGGCCAGTTCGCGCGCCAGTGCAACCGCCTGGTGCAGCACGTCGAATTGTTCAGGCGCGAGGCGGCGCCCGGACTTGTCGAGCGCCGAAAAAACGCCTTCCATCGCATGGCACAGGCGCTCGAGCTCGACCAGGTCGACGGCCCGCGCCGCGCCCTTCAGCGTGTGCAGGGCTTTCAGGTTGCGCTGCACCAGTTCGCCCTGCGCTGCACCGTCGTCCTGCTCCAGCGCCACCGTGCCCGAGGCGATCTCCTGCAGGTGATCCTTCGCTTCGTCGCGGAAGATCGCCAGCAGTTTTTGCAGGAACTCCTTGGTCGGGTCCGTCATTGGTCGCCTAGAGTTTGAAGCGTTCGCTCATTTGCTTAAGTTTCTGTCCAAGCTGGTGCAGGTTTTGCGCGGACGCTTCGGCCTGTTTCGACCCGGCCGCGTTCTCCGCGCTGACCTGGTTGATGTTCTCCATCGCCAGCGCGACCTGGTCCATGCCGGCCAGTTGCTGCTGGCTGGAGGCGGCAATCTGGGCCGATGCCTGGGCCGCATCGGCAATGCTGTCAGACAGCAGGCGGATCGCGTTGCCCGCCTGTGTGCTCTGCTCGGCGCCCTGGGTCACGCTCTTCGAGCCCTGCTCGGCCAGCATGACCGCCGAGCTGATCGCCTTCTGGATCTCGCTCAGGATCTGGCGCACCTGGCGCGTTGCCTGCTTGGACTGGTCGGCCAGGTTCTTGACCTCCTGCGCCACCACCCCGAAGCCCTTGCCCTGGTCGCCTGCCTTGGCCGCCTCGATCGCGGCATTGACGGCCAGCAGGTTGGACTGCTCGGCCAGGCCGCTCACGGTGACGATGATTTCAGCGATCGCCTGGCTGCGCTCGCTCAGCCGAACGATGGTCTCGGCGATCAGTTCCATTTTTTCCTGGATGCTTTCCATGCCGGCGATGCCGTCCTCGATCGCCTTGCGCCCGGTGGTGGCGGTATGCGCGGCCTTTTGCGCGGCATCCGAGACGGTGCGCGATTTCTGGCTGGCCAGCATCGCGGTCTGCTTGACTTCTTCCACCGTGGCGGTGGTTTCGCTCACGGCGGCGGCCGTTTCGGCAGCCCCCGCAGAGGCCTGCATGGTGCCGGCCAAAATTTCGCTTGCGGCGGCGCTGAGCGTGACGATGCCGGCGTTGGTCTCGGCCATCAGCTGGGCCCACGAAGACACCATCTTGTCGAGCGCACGCATGAGCTGGCCGACCTCGTCGCTGCCATTCGCGGCCGGGATCCGGACAGTCAGGTCGCCGCCGGCGATCTGTTCGGCCACCAGCGTTGCGCGCTTGAGCGGCGTGGCGATCGCGCGGTCAAGCCAGAACACCAGTGCCAGGCCGATCAGGACGGCAACGATATTGACCGACAACAGCGTGCTCTGGGCGCTCTTGACGAGCTCCTCGGCATCGTGCATGCGTTTTGTGGCCTCTGCCAGCTGGCTTTCGCCGAGATCGTCGGCGATCTGGCGCAGCGCCTTGAATTTTTCCAGCAATGGCCCCGTGACGGCCGCGCTCGCCTCGCTGCGCTTGCCCGCCTTCAGCGCGGGAATCACCTGCTGCTCGCGCACCGCGGCGTAGGCCCTGCGGGCCTCGGTCAGGGGCAGCAGTTTTTGCGCAAACTCGGCGTCGACCGTCCTGGCCCCTTCGATGCCGCGCGCGATGGTGGCCACCTGCAACACTTCGGTCTCGAGCTGCTTCAGGAATGCATCCTGCTGGGAGGCGTCGACCACCGCCAGCGAGAGCAGCACCACGCGCTCGCGGTTGATGGCATTGCGCAAACTCATCAGGTTGAAGGCGATCGTCAGGTCGTCCTCGAACAAGGCTTTCTGAGAGTCCTTGAGGTAGCTGGCGTCGCGGTAGCCAATCGCGCTGACCGTCACCAGTACCACCAGCATGAGTCCGAAACCCCACAAGAGCTTGGCGCGCGTGCTGAAATTAGAAATGAAACCCATGTGTCCTCCGTTTGCCTCTGTTATTAAGCGCTCTCGACAACCAGTCTTGGATCGGCCAGCAACTGGTCGGTGTCAAGAATGGCTGTGCGGTCGGCGCTGACGCCTTGTAAATAGGTTTTTTCAATGTTGGCCAGGGTCGGCAAGCCCGCTTCCAGCGCTGCGCACCGGTAGCGCTGCACCCCCACGATGGCCTCGGCCAGCACGCCGAACTCCCTGTGCTCGTCGCGCAAGATGATGATCGCGCTCGGATCGGCCAGGCGCGCCACGGGCAGCTCGAGCAGCGCGCGCAGATCGACCGCGACGAACACCTGGCCTTCGTTGACGGCAATGCCGACCAAAAAATCGGGAAGGCCCGGGATGGCTGTGATGGGCAGCATCGGGCAGACCTGGGCCACGCGCGCGGCTTCGAACGCATAGCGTTCGCCCGCCACCATGAACACCAGCACCTCGAGCTCGTCATCGGCGCCGCCGTCCTGGCGCGCCGGCCCGGGCGCCTGCGCCAAGGCAGCCGCGCGCGCGCGCAGGATCTCCTCGTGCCCGGCCGCGCCGGCCTGGTCCAGGCTTTCGATGGCGCGCATGCTGTCCTCGACGCGGCGCGCGGCTGCCTTCCAATCGATGCCGGCCGTACGCGCCGTGCCCTTGGTTTTCATGCTTGCACTTTCGTCAGGTAGGCGTGCACCGATTCACGCAGCACAGCCGCGGACAGGCCATCCGAGCCCGGGACCAGCTCGTTATCGCCCAGCTGCGCAAGCAGCTCGGCGCTCGCCTCGAACTGCCTGGTCGCTTCGGCGCGTTTGCCCTGGGCCGACTGCAGGATCGCGCAAAGGTAATGGGCCAGGATGAAGTCAGGCTTGAGATAGAGCAGTTTCTTCAGGCTCTGCATGGCGAGCCGGTGGTCGCCCCCTTCCATCGCCAGCAGCGCCTTGGCATGGTAAAGCTCGGCCGCAAGCGGCGCGGCGACGATGGCCTGCTCCAGAGAGCGCATGGCGTCGTCAAGCGCGCCGTCGCGCGCCATGGCTTGGGCGCGCCTGACCGGGTCGCCCTGCAGTACGCCGGCTTCCTGGCGCGGCTCGCTCTTGCGCTCCGCGTTCGCCGCGGCCCTGCGCACCGGCGGTGCTGGCGGCGCCGCGACCAGCACCGCCGGTGCCGCCGGATTGGTCCTGGCAACGACGATGGGCGTGGCCGGATGCGTACTACGGCGCTCGGCGCGCGCGCCGGGCAGGCGTGGATACAGCACGTCCGGGCTGCTGTTTTTCTGGAAGTAGATCGCGTCCGGATAATAAAAACCGGAAAAGCCGGCGAACAGTTCGGCCGATGCCTCGCTCGGGTTGACCACCAGCCAGCCGCCCTCCACCAGGCACTGGCGAAAGCGTTCGATCACCTTCTTCATTTGCGGCCGCGAAAAATACATCAGCACATTGCGGCAGAAAATGATGTCCATTGCGTGCGTGTTGGTCGCGATCGAGGGATACGAAGGAAGCGCCAGGTTCAGCTCGGCGAACGTGACCTGTTCCTTGAGATGGGCGCGGATGCGGAAAACGTTCGGGCCTGCCTCGCGAAAATGCAGCTTTTGCAGCTGCGGGTCGGTCTTGCGGAACGACCACTGACGGTACACGCCCTCGCGCGCCAGCGCCAGGTTGCGCGCATTGAGGTCGGTGGCCAGGATGGACAGGCGCTCCGGTTCCAGTTCCGGCACCGACTGGCGCAGCGCCATCGCCATCGAGTACGGTTCTTCGCCGGTACAGCAGCCCGCGCTCCACATGCGCAGCGGCGGATGCGGCTTGCCGCCGTTTTTGATTTTCTGGCGCGCGTAGTCGCACAGCAGCTCGAAGGCGCGCGGTTCGCGGAAAAAATAGGTCTCGCCAATGGTCAGGTGGTGCGCGCACAGGTCGGCCTTTTCCTTGTCCCATGGCTGCGCCAGCAACCACTCGATGCACAACTCGTCGTTCCCGAATTGTTTCGACTCGGCCATCTTGCGCAGCGCGCCTTGCAACTGGCGCCGTTTCGCCGGCGGAAACGCCAACCCTGTTTCGAGCTCCACCCTGACGGCCAACTGGTCCATCAAGCCGGGCAAGGCAATGCAGGCGGTCTTATCCATGGCCAGCCTGCGCTAGCGCCTGGGCCAGCAGGATTTTTTCCTGGGCAAGCAAAAACTGTTCAGGATCGACGATCAGGCATAGGCCGTCCTCGAGCCGGGTAATGCCTTCCACGAAGCCGGCGACGGCGATCCTTTCCGCCATCCCAGGCACCGGATCGGGCTCGCGTTCGGTAAGGCCGAGCACACGGTCGACCATGAAGCCGAGCAGAAAACCGCGCGCATCGAGGATTATTAATTGCTGTGAAGGAACAATAGGAGCGGACGCGACTCCGGCGCGGCGGCAAAAATCGACAATGGTCACGACCTCGCCGGCGACATTGAGCATGCCCAGCACGATGTCCGAGGTGCCCGGCAGGGGCGATGGACGGGCGCTCGCCACCACGCGCCGCATGCAATCGAGCGGCAACGCGAAGCGCTCGCCCCGGCATTCGAACTCGATCAATGTCATAGCGCCGCTTTCATACGTCAACCTGCCAATTGTGCCTTTAGCTGAAAAGCTTGATTTGAATCAATTTACTTTTGTATCTTACGCAACAATTGACAATGCAGTCCACGACATTTTTCACAAAGTCATAGGGAGGCCCTTCTCGCTTGTGGGGAAATTGTCAAAATACCGCAACAGTTTAGGATCTTTGATGGCGCATGGGGACAAACGGACGTTGGGCCATGGCAGAAGACGACAAACGCCCGCCCCTCATGTTGTTTTGGAGCAACACTTGCAGGGACATGGAGGTGGGTAATACCAGGACGGAACAGCGAACCGATCCGCCCTGCAAACAATGTAGCGGCGCTTCAGCCGTCGCGCCCGTCGAGCCGGACGCGCCACAGGTACGGCGCGTAGACCACCGCGAACAGCGTGAACGCGAGCGTCCAGCAGGCGCTCGCCGCCAGCAGCGCCGGGCGCTGCAGGCTGTCCGGGCCGACCGCCGCGCTCAGGCGTGCCAGCGCGCCCAGCTGGATCAGCCAGTACATCGCCACTTCGCTGCGCCCGACCTTGAGCGGACGACCGGTGTGGCCAAGCGTGGTGCGTGTCATCATGCCGATGATCAGGCCGGCCGTCGAGCCGACCGCGAGCGCATGAAACGGCGCGCTCGCGCTCACCATGCCGAGCTCGGCCAGTGCGAGCAGGACAAAGCCGACCGGAATCCACGCGTACGACAGGTGCAATATCCACAGCAGCGGCACATGCAAGGTGCGGTGCGGCTGCCAGCCAGCGACCCGCAGCGCGGTGGCGCAGGCCGCGCCTGCCGCAAACGCGGCGGCCAGCGGCGCCGGCAGGCCCGTGACCCAGGACAGCCCCGCCAGCACCGTCAGCGTCAGCGCGATGATATCGCGCCGTACGTTCACGACCGGCTCGGTGCCGGGCGCGCCGTTGCGGGTAAACATCGGGATCACGCGCGCGCCGATCACGGACTGGATCACGACCACGACCAGGATCGCGGCATGGATCGGGGTTGCCGGCGGCAGCGCGATCAGGCCGAGCGCGCCGGCGTGGTAGCAGGCATTGATCAGGGTGAGCAGGCCGAGCAGGCCGGCCAGGAACAGGTTGCGCTTGTTGCCGGACTTTTGCAGCACGCGGTACATGGGCCAGGCCGCCAGCGGCACGAACAGCAGGTCGACCAGTGCCGCCAGCAGCGGCGGCGCGACCAGCATGGCCACGCGCCCGGCCAGCCAGAGCGCGACCAGGGCGGCCAGGTGCCCTCTGCGCGGGGTCTGCAGGCCGGTCCAGGTGCGCCCTGCGGTAAACAGGAAACCGATGATCACCGCGATGATCACGCCGAACACCATCTCGTGCATGTGCCAGCCCAGGCCCACGTTCGGCAAGCCGTTCAGCACGCCAAAAAAGCGCGCCACCCACAGCGGCAGGCTGAGCGCCGCAAACACGGCCGCGCACAGGTAGAACGGACGGAAGCCAAGACGCCAGAACGGGTGATCGTTCAACCACGTGGCGCGCGTTGGCGGCGGTACTGGCTCTTCAATTGACAACAGGCTCATGATTTCGCTCGGCTTTTAAAGATGTATACGGTATGCTACTTTCATTTCGTGCTTTACACAATGCTGCAAAGTACAAAAAAATCATCCGGGCGCGACGGCGCATGCTCTAGCTTGACTTCGATCATGTATTTCGAAGCGAATCGGCTGGCAAGGCGCTGCTGGCTGGACGGCTGGAAGCGGTGCGCTTACGCTTACATTATCTTCGAGGCGGCGTGCGTGCCGGGCTCGAAATGTCATCATCAATCCGTTTAGAAATGAGGCTGTTATGCAAACCGAAGTGTTGAAAGTACAGGGTATGAACGACCAGGCCGGCGCCGATGCCATCGCGCGCGCGCTCGGTGCGGTCGCAGGTGTGTCCACCGTCAGTGTTTCGCTCGCGGGTCAGCGGGCAACGGTGCTGTTCGATGAAAAAACCGCGTCGCGCTCGCGCTTCGACGCCGCGCTCAAGCAGGCCGGTTTTGCTACCGAACCTGTGAGCAGCACCGGCTGCTGCGGAGGTTGCGGCGGCGGCTCGTCGGGCGGCAGCTGCGGCTAAAACAAGCGCCGGAGCTAATCGGACAAAAGCGAAACCGGGGTCAGCGTTTTTTTCGTCGTTCATGACGAAATTACGCTGACCCCGCTTTCGCTTGCCGCAGTCAGCGGCCGTAAAAAACCGGGACGTCGCGGACTTCGGGCCGCGCTCTGTCAGGTCGCCTTTTCGCCCGATTGGTGCAGCTGGCGGTGCTCGACCGCGTACACGGCCGCTTGCACGCGGCTGGTGAGCTTGAGCTTTTTCAGCACGTTCTGGACGTGGATCTTGACTGTGCTCTCGGCCAGATCAAGGCTGCGCGCAATCCCCTTGTTGCTCTCGCCGCGCGCCAGGCAGGCGATGATTTCCTTTTCGCGTGGCGTGAGCTTGTCCAGCTCCGACGCTGGCTCTTCGCGTACTGTCCCAGCCTGCAATTGCGCCACCAGCTTGCCCGTCATGGCTTCGGCCACCACGGTTTCGCCGGCCGCCGCGCGGCGCAGCGCGCGCACCAGGTAATCGGCGTCGATATTCTTGATAAGGTAGCCGCAAGCGCCGGCCTTGAGCGCCTGCGTCAGGTCTTCCGCGTCCTCGGACACGGTGAGCATGACGATCGCGGTGTCGGGACAATCCTGCAGTATCAGTTGCAGTGTCTCGACGCCGGACATGCCGGGCATGTTCAGGTCGAGCAGCACCACGTCCGGGTGCAGCTGCTTGGCGCGCTTGATGCCTTCGACTCCGTCGGAAGCCTCGCCAACCACCGTGAAATCGGCGTGGCGCTGCAGCAGCGAGCGTATCCCGCTGCGAAACAGGGTGTGGTCGTCGACCAGCAATACACTGATCGGCTTGGTGGATGTATCCATCGTGATTCCCTAGTTGTTTCTACATTAAATCAGGCCGCGCGGCGCTGCGCCTGGCCCAGCTGCAGCGTGACCGTGGTGCCCTGTCCGGGCACTGAACTGACGTCGAAGGTCGCCTCCACGCGCTGGGCGCGCTCGCGCATGATGTTCAGGCCGACATGGGTGTCCTTTTTCGCAAGCAAGGTCGCTTCGTCGAAGCCGACCCCATTGTCGCGGATCGTGAGGCGGAAGTCTTTCTTGTCTTCCAGCCGCACTTCGACCCGGCTGGCCAGCGCGTGCTTGCGGATGTTCGACAGCGCCTCCTGCACGATGAACAGCAACTGCAGCTGCTGCTCGCGCGGGAACGGTGCGCCGTCCACGTCGGCGCTCAGTTCGGCTGCAATGCCGGTCTGGCGCTGGAACTTGTCGATCGTCGTTTGCAGCGAGCCGATCAGGTCATCCTTCATCAGGCGGCTGCGGAAGTTGAGCAGCAGTTCGCGCACGTCCTCATAACTTTCCTGCACCCCTGCGCGCAGCGCCGGCACGATCTCGGACACTTCCTCGTAGCGCTCTTCCTGCATCGAGGCGTCCAGCATCTGCACTTGCAGGTTCAGGAAGTTGAGCCCTTGGGCGATGCTGTCGTGCAGGCCCTGGGCGACCAGGTTGCGTTCCTCGGAAATGGCCATTTCGCGCTCGCGCGCGGCCAGGCGCAGGTTTTCCACGGCGATCCCGAGCAGTTGGCCGAGCGTTTCAAGCAGCGCTTCCTCGTGCTTGCTAAATACCTTGGCTTTGCGGAAATGCAGGTTGAAGACACCGAGATGCTGTTCGTGCGCGCGCACCTGGAAGATCGACACCGTCACGAAGCCTTCGCGGTGGCATTTCAGGTTCTTGGCGCGGTCCATCTTGCGCAGGTCGTGCACCACCGTGATCTTCTTCTCGACCGCTTCGCCGCACAGGCAGTCGCCCACCTTGAGGCAGTGCTCGGACTCGACCAGTTCGGCCGACAGGCCGTGATGGACCACCATGTGCACGTTGCCGCGGTCCGCGTCGAGCACGCGCACCGAGCCGCCATCGGCCTCGAAATAGGCGCTGATGCGCTCCATGAAGCCTTCGCACAGCACTTCGAGCGGTTCCGGCCGCTGCAGGAAGGCGGCGCTGTCGAACAGCAAGGCCAGTTCGCGGTTCTGCTCTTCCAGCGCGGCGGTCTTGCTGCGCACCCGTTCCTCGAGGTTGCCGTACAGTTCCTGCAGGCGGTCGGCCATGGCGTTGAAGCCGAGCGCCAGCTGGCCGAACTCGTCCTCGCTCTCGACCGCCAGCCTGACTTCGAAATCCTCGTCCGTCATGCGCTGCATGCCTTCGTGCAGGCGCGTCACCGGCTCGACGATGAGCATGAACAGCAGGTAGATGATGCTCACCGTGCCGCAGATCGCCATGCCCAGCAACACCATCTGGGATGCGCGCAGCCAGAAGGTGCGGTGTTCGCTGTCGTGCTCGATCATGCGCACCAGGCCATCGACCCGGACCACGAACTGTTCGGTCATCTGCCTGAAGGCGGGCCAGGCTGCCTGCGCCGTATCGGGCCGCGCCAGCAGCGCTTCGGCGGCCGGGCGCATGGCGCCGCGCCAGGACTGGCTGATCTGGTTGAATTCGCGCTGGATCTCGGCGCGCGGCGGCAAGAACAGCGGCCGCTGCGGATCGCCACGTTCAAGCTGCACCAGCGTGCGGCCGATCGCTTCGAGCTCGGCGGCGGCGGCCCCCTGAGGGCTGGCCGGGTCCGACAACAACAGGCTCAGCCGATAACTGCGCATGCGCAGGCTGCCGGTGTCGTTGATCGCACCGGCGCTGCCCTCGAGTTGCCAAGAAAGAAACAATGTCAAACCGATCGCGATCAGGGCCAGCGCCAGGAAACCGAGCAGCGCCGTGACGATCTTGCTCGACAGCTTTTGGCGGGCGGGCCGCGCAAACGCGCGCGCGCCAGGCACGGCTTCAGGGGCGGGGCTGGCGGCGCGCGGCGCGGCTGCGGTCGCGAAGACCATGTTGTCAGTTTTCATTTGAGTGCTTTCTCCGTGACGGCACCCGCTTCGCGCGGCTGGGTCTAACTGCGGAGTATACGCTTCTGGCCGGTCCGGCGCAGCGAATTGTTACCTTGAAGCCTGTCCGACAAGCTCCTAGCCGCCGGTCTGGGCCATGAAGCGCACGATCTTGCCCGGACTTTCGCGAAATTCGTGCTGTTGCGGCTTGAGCTCGATGGCGCTGCGGATCGCCGCTTCCAGTTCGGCGTCGCTGGCGCCGCCACGCAGAAGCGGGCGGAACTCGAATTTTTCCTCCTGCCCCAGGCACAGGTACAAGGTGCCGTCCACGGCCAGCCGCACCCGGTTGCAGGTGGCGCAAAAGTGCTGCGACATGGGGGTGATGAAGCCGATGCTGGCACTGCCGTCGGGCGTGGACAGGTAACGCGCCGGCCCTCCCCCCAGCTCGGCCGCCTGCGGCACCAGGCCGAACTTGCTGCGCAGCCGTTCCTGCACCGGACCCAGGTCGAGCCAGGAGGTGTCGCGCCCGCTCGCGCCCATCGGCATCGCTTCGATCAGGCGCAGGACGAACTGTTGCTCGATGCAAAAGGCCGCCATGTCGTCGATCTGGTCGTCGTTGACCCCGCGCATGGCCACCATATTGATCTTGATCGGCGCAAAGCCGGCCGCCTTGGCCGCCCGCAAGCCACCCAGGATCTGGGCCAGGCTGTCGCGCCCGGTGATCGTTTCCATGCAGGCGCGGTCGAGCGAATCGAGGCTCACGTTGACGCGCGCCACCCCGGCCGCGCGCAACGCCGGGGCGTGGCGCGCCAGCTGGGTCGCGTTGGTCGACAGGGACAAGTCGCGCAGGCCCGGCAAGGCAGACAGGCGCGCGGCCAGCTGCGGCAGGTTACGCCGCAACAGCGGCTCACCGCCCGTCAGGCGAATGCGCGAGGTGCCAAGGCGCACGAACGCGGCCAGCAGGCGTTCGATTTCGTCGAAAGTGAGCCAGTGCTTGGGTTCCTCGAAACCGCGAAACCCCTTGGGAATGCAATAGCTGCAGCGCAGGTCGCAGCGGTCGGTCACGGACAGTCGCAGATAGTCGATGGATCGGCCAAACCGGTCGCTTAGCATGGCGGTACTCCTTCACGTCAGATCAGGCGATTGTACCGGCCCAGCCAGGCCCTGCCTGTGCGCATGAGGGCTTAGGCTTGCTAGTCATTCCGACCTAGCGCGCCCGGTTCAATACAGCCAGCGCTGCGGCCGGCCGAACAGGTCTTCCTGGACGATCTCCTTGAGCATGCCCAGCGCCATGCGCAGCAGCGCGCTATCCCTGCTGCGCGAATGGACCAGATACACCGGGTAGGAAAATTCGGGCGCTGCGCGACCCGGTACAGCAGGCCTTCACAGGGTATTCGACGCGATCGTGAGCATCGGCATGTTCGAACACGTGGGCCGCAAGAACCATCGGCACTACATGGAAGTGGCGCATCGCTGCCTGCTATCCAGCTGAGGCAGTGGGTGCTGTCGCGGCACGGCAAGCCGGGCGGGTACCACCGCGAGCGGATCCAGAGGCAGAGGCCACTTTCGCGGATCGGAGTCCGCGGCGTATCCGCTTCTTTAAAAGCGTACGCTTTGCCTGCCGCGGACAGGCGGGTCGCGAAAGCGGGGTCAGAGTTCGTTCGTCATGAAGCCGACGAAAAAAACTCTGACCCCGGTTTCGCTATGTCCACACGGATCAAGCAGTCAACCTGCTCCTACTGCACCAATGGACTGTCCGAGCCGTCCAGCACCACGCCTTCGATCTCGGAACGCCCCACCAGGATCTGCAGGTATTGGTGCAGCGCGCGCTGCCAGCTGTGGCGGTTCAGGTGTTCGCCAATCTGCGAGCGCACCGCTTCGAACGGCAGCAAGGCTCCTTCCACCCGGCGCAGCACCTGCACGATGTGCAGCCCGAACCGGGTCTCGAGCAAATGCCCGGCCAGTTCGCCCTCTGCCAGCAGGAACACCAGCTTTTCGAACTCGGGCACGGTTTGCCCGCGGCTGAGCTGCCCCAGGCTGCCGCCCACCGCGCCTGAGGCGCAGTTCGAATACTGCTGCGCCAGTTCGGCGAAGCGTTCCGGCGCCTCGCGCAGCGCGTCCAGCACTGCCTGCCCGGTCTCGCGCAGCAGTTCGAGCGGCGCGGCCGGCGTCACCTGGAACAGGATGTGGCGCGCTTCGACCATGGCGCCGCTGGTAAAGCGCTGCGGGTGGTTGCGGTAATAGGTGGCGCAGGCGGCGTCGTCGGCCACCGGCACCGCCACTTCCTGCGCGAACAGCACTTCGATGCGCGCGTCGTCGTCGATCCCTTCGATGCCGAGGCGGTCGGCTTCGCCGAGCAGCACGCGGCGCAGCACCAGCTCTTGCACGCTTTGCTTGAGCGGGTTGGGTGCGTCCTGGTGATGCGCCAGTTCCTGCTCGACTTCGCGGTCGGTGATCTCGATTCCGTTGACGGCGATTCCCATGGTTTCTCTCCTTGTTGTCGCTTAGCGCGAACGCACCAGCTGGTATGCGCGGCCGAGGTAGCCGAGCGCGCCGAAGCCGCTCCAGACATGCACCAGCCGGGTGAACGGGAAGATGACGAACAGCGACATGCCCATGAACAGGTGCAGCTGGAACACCAGCGGCGCGTCGATGATCAACTGGGCCGCGTCGCCGCGGAAGGTGACGATGTGCTGGGCCCAGCCCATCAGCAGCGTCATCATGTGCCCGTCCATGTGCGAGGCGGAGGTGAAGATCGACGACAGGCCCAGCACCAGGGTGGCCAGGATCCACAGCATCACGACCTTGTCCTTGAGGGTGGTCACGCTCATCAGGCGCGCGTTCGAGAAGCGGCGCGACAGCAGGATCAGCAGGCCGGCCAGGGCCAGGGTGCCCATCACGCCGCCGGCGACCATCGCCACCAGTTGCTTGGCGCCGTGAGAAACGCCGAGCGTGTCCCATACCCAGAGCGGGGTCAGCAGGCCGGCGGCATGCCCGAAGAACAGGCCGATGATGCCGACGTGGAACAAGATGCTGCCTGCGCGCAGGCTGCCGCGGTGCAGCAGCTGGCTGGACTCGGATTTCCAGGTGTACTGTTCACGGTCGAAGCGCACCAGGCTGCCGAGCAGGAAGACCGCCAGTGCGATATACGGGTAGATCCCGAAGACGAATTGATGCAGGTAGTTCATGATGGGCTCCTCTCAGCCAGGTTCGGCGCAGTGCGCGACTTCGGGTAAAAATTGATCGGATGGGAGCCGCCGGCCATGTTCTTGAGCAGGGGCTCGACACCGTCCACGCCGGGGCCGAAGGTTTCCAGCGCCTCGTCCATGTCGCGCACGGGCGGTTCGGACAGTTCTTCGGCAACAACGGGGCTGAGCTCCTGCAATACCGTGAAAATGCAGGCGTAGGCGCTGCCGTTGGCGGCCAGCTTGCGCCCGATATGGGCCAGCACGTGCACCGCGTCGCCCAGCAGGCGCGCGCCCTCCTCCTCGGTTTGCTGGGACAGAAATTCAAGGAACAGGGGCACGTAGTCGGGCAGATCGCTGCCCACCATGACCAGCCCGTGCTTCTTGTATTCCTCCATCAGGTCGACCATGGCCTGGCCGCGGTCGCGCGACTCGCCGTGGATGTGCTCGAACAGGTGCAGCGAGTGCGAGGGATTGCGGTCGAACGTCATCACGTAGTTCTGCTGCAGACCGATCAGCGTGCCCTGCCCCAGCTCGTCGAGCAAGGGGCGCAGCGCGGCGTGCCAGCGCGGCGTTGCCGCCAGCAGCTGTTCGAGAACGGGCAGCGCCTCGATCAGCTCCGGTTCCGGATACTGCAGCAGTGCCGAAAATACCTGGTAGTGCTTCATTGTCATCTCCTCTGAAGTGGTGGGCGGTCAGACGTCCAGCACTTCTTTTTTCTTGCGCGATTTGGGCATCTGCATGAAGATCGCCGAACCGTGCTTCTTCTTGCCGAACAGGCTAGGGTCGCTCACGCCGTCCGAACAGCCATTGCCGAAGCTGAAGCCGCACGAACCCTTCTCGTTGAAGCTGTCCTCCGCCATTTCCTTGTGGCTGCTCGGGATCACGAAGCGGTCTTCGTAGTTCGCGATCGCCATGATGTGGTACATGTCCTCGACCTCGGCCTGGGTCAGTCCCACCTGGCGCAGCACGGTCAGGTTCTCGACCTTGTCCACGCTCTTGCTGCGCATGTAAGCGCGCATGGCCAGCATGCGGTCGAGCGCGGTGATGACGGGTGCCTCGACCCCGGCGGTGAGCAGGTTGGCCAGGTACTTGACCGGAATGCGCAGGCTCTTGGTGTCGGGCAGGATGCCGTTCAGTCCCAGCTTGCCCGACTCGGCCGCCGCCTGGATCGGCGACAGTGGCGGGATGTACCAGACCATCGGCAAGGTGCGGTATTCCGGATGCAGCGGGAACGCCACCTTCCACTCGACCGCCATCTTGTAGACCGGCGAGCGCTTGGCCGATTCGAGCCAGGCGTCGGGAATGCCCTGGCGCCGCGCTTCCTCGATGATGGCCGGATCGTGCGGATCGAGGAACAGGTCGAGCTGGGCCTGGTACAGGTCCGACTCGTGCGCCACCGAAGCCGCCTCCGAGATCTTGTCGGCGTCGTACAGCAGCACGCCGAGGTAGCGGATGCGCCCCACGCAGGTTTCCGAGCACACCGTCGGCTGGCCCGCTTCGATGCGCGGGAAGCAGAAGGTGCACTTCTCGGCCTTGCCGGAGCTCCAGTTGTAATAGATCTTCTTGTACGGGCAGCCCGAGATGCACATGCGCCAGCCGCGGCACTTGTCCTGGTCGATCAGCACGATGCCGTCGTCCTCGCGCTTGTAGACCGAACCGGACGGGCACGATGCCACGCAGGCCGGGTTCAGGCAGTGCTCGCACAGGCGCGGCAGGTACATCATGAAGGTGTTCTCGAAGGTGCCGTACATCTCCTTCTGCATGTTGTCGAACAGCTTATCCTTGCTGCGGCTGGCGAATTCGCCGCCCAGATCGTCCTCCCAGTTCGGACCCCATTCGATCTTGTCCATCTTCTTGCCGGTCAGGACAGAGATCGGACGCGCCGTCGGTGGCGTCTCAGACAGCGGCGCGTGCTGCAGGCGCTCGTAGTCGTAGGTGAACGGCTCGTAGTATTCGTCGATGGACGGCAGGTTCGGATTGGCGAAGATGTTGGCCAGGATCTTGAGGCGGCTGCCCTGGCGCGGCTCAAGCTTGCCGGCCGCGGTGCGTTTCCAGCCGCCGTTCCATTTTTCCTGGTTCTGCCATTCCTTCGGGTAGCCGATGCCCGGCTTGGTTTCAACGTTGTTGAACCAGGCGTATTCGACGCCGTCGCGGCTGGTCCATACGTTTTTGCAGGTGACCGAACAGGTGTGGCATCCAATGCACTTGTCCAGGTTCAGCACCATGCCGATTTGCGCTCTAATTTTCATTTGCTTGCTCCAGAATCGTTGACGCTTAAGCGTGCTCTTGCAACGGGCCTTCCAGCCACTCGACCTTGTCCATCTTGCGGATCAATACGAACTCGTCGCGGTTGGAACCGACGGTGCCGTAATAGTTGAAGCCGTAGGACAGCTGCGCGTAACCGCCGATCATGTGGGTCGGCTTGGTGACGGTGCGCGTGACCGAGTTGTGGATGCCGCCGCGCTTGCCCGAGATTTCCGCGCCCGGCACGTTGATGATCTTTTCCTGTGCGTGGTACATCAAGGTCATGCCCACCGGAACCCGCTGGCTGACCACGGCGCGCGCCGTCAGGGTGCCGTTCAGGTTGAAGATCTCGATCCAGTCGTTGTCGACGATGCCGGCCTTCTTGGCGTCGATTTCCGACAGCCACACGTGCGGTCCGCCGCGCGAGAGCGTGAGCATGCGCAGGTTGTCCGAGTAGGTCGAATGGATGCCCCATTTCTGGTGCGGGGTGATCCAGTTGAGCGCGATTTCCTTGTTGCCATTCGGTTGAGCACCGAGCATCGCACTGGTGGTCTTGGTGTTGATGGCCGGCTTGTACACGCACAGCCCCTCGCCGAAGTCGCGCATCCACAGGTGGTCCTGGTAGAACTGCTGGCGCCCGGTCAGGGTGCGCCACGGGATCAGGTGATGCACATTGGTGTAGCCGGCGTTGTAGCTGACGTCCTCGCTTTCCAGGCCCGACCAGGTGGGCGAGGAAATGATCTTGCGCGGCTGCGCCTGCACATCGCGGAAACGGATGCTGTCGTGTTCGCGCGGCAGCGCCAGGTGGGTATGGTCGATCCCCGTCATCTTCGAGAGCGCATCCCAGGCCTTGACCGCCACGTGGCCGTTCGTTTCCGGCGCCAGCGACAGGATCATCTCGGCCGCATCGATGGCCGTGTTCAGGCGCGGCTGCCCTTTCGAGACGCCCTCCTCGAGCACGGTGCGGTTAATCCCGCGCAGGATCTCGACTTCATGCTTGGTGTCCCAGTCGATGCCCTTGCCGCCGTTGCCGATTTTTTCCAGCAGCGGTCCGATCGAGGTGAATTTCTTGTACACGTCGCGGTAGTTGCGCTCGACGACCTTCATGCTCGGCATGGTCTTGCCCGGAATCGGCTCGCATTCGCCGGCGCGCCAGTCTTTCGGGTCGAACGGCTGGCCCAGTTCGCCGGGGGTGTCGTGCATCAGCGGCGACAGCACCAGGTCTTGCTGGGTGCCCAGGAGCTCGCCGCCGATCTCGGAAAACTTCTCGGCGATGCCCTTGTAGATCTCCCAGTCCGACTTGGCCTGCCACAAAGGCTGGACCGCCTCCGACAGCGGATGGATGAAAGGATGCATGTCGGACGTATTCAGGTCGTCCTTCTCGTAGAAGGTGGCGGTCGGCAGCACGATGTCGCCGTACAGGCAGGTGGTCGACATGCGGAAGTCGAGCACCACCAGCAGGTCGAGCTTGCCCTCGGCGGCCGGGCGCACCTTCACGTCCTTGGGCTTGATGCAGTTGTCCTCGTTGCTGATGAGCGCGTTCTGGGTGCCGAGCAAATACTTGAGGAAGTACTCGTGGCCCTTGCCGGAACTGCCCAGGATGTTCGAGCGCCAGACGAACATATTGCGTGGGAAGTTGGCCGGGTTGTCCGGATCGTCGCACGAGAAATTGAGCTTGCCGGCCTTGATCTGGGCTACCGCATAGTCGGCCGCGTCGATTCCGGCCTCCTTGGCGGCGCGCGCCACTTCCAGCGGGTTGGTCTCGAGCTGGGGCGCCGAAGGCAGCCAGCCCATGCGCTCGGACTTGGCGTTGTAGTCGATCAGGGCCATCTGCGCGACGTTGCCGTCGGCCGAAGGCGAGGAAATTTCAGAGGTGTGCAGCTTTTCATGGCGCCACTGGCTGGTGTGGGCGTAGAAGAACGAGGTGCCGTTCATCTGGCGCATCGGACGGTTCCAGTCGAGGCCGAAGGCGAGCGGGGTCCAGCCGGTCTGCGGGCGCAGTTTTTCCTGGCCCACGTAATGGGCCCAGCCGCCGCCCGACTGGCCCACGCAGCCGCACATCATCAGCATGTTGATGATGCCGCGGTAGGTCATGTCCATGTGATACCAGTGGTTCAGGGCCGCGCCCACGATCACCATGCTCTTGCCGTGGGTCTGGTCGGCGTTGTCGGCGAACTGGCGCGCCACGGTGATCACGTCGACCGCCTTGACGCCGGTGTGCTTGACCTGCCAGGCCGGGGTGTAGGGAACGTCGTCGTCGAAGTCGCGCGCCACGTTCTCGCCGCCCAGGCCACGGTCGACGCCGTAGTTGGCCATGGTCAGGTCGTACACGGTGGCCACCAGGGCCTCGCTGCCGTCGGCCATGCGCACCTTCTTGACCGGCACGTTACGCAGCAGCATGTCGTCGGCGTCGGCGCCGCCGAAGTAGGCGAAGCCGACCGGCAGCACCGCGTCGCTGCAGGCGATCAGGGACAGCTGCGGATCGATCGCGCGCCCGCTCTTGCCCTCTTTCTGTTCCAGGTTCCACTTGCCCGACTCGCCCCAGCGAAAGCCGATCGAGCCGGCCGGCGCTGCGATGTTGCCGGTGGCGGTATCGAGCACCAGCGTTTTCCACTCGGGATTGTTGGTCTCGTCGAGACTGTTGTCGAGGTGCGAGGCGCGCAGGAAGTAGTCGGGCACCAGGGCGCCGTTTTTTTCCTTGAGCAGCACCAGCATCGGGAAGTCGGTAAATTGCTTGGCGTAGTTGCGGAAGTATTCCGACTTGCCGTTGGCATGGTATTCCTTGAGGATCACATGACCCATCGCCATGGCGAGCGCGGCGTCGGTGCCCTGCTTGGGCGCGAGCCAGATGTCGCCGAACTTGACCATCTCGCCGAAGTCGGACGACACCGCCACCGTCTTGGTGCCCTTGTAGCGCACTTCGCTGTAGAAGTGGGCGTCCGGGGTGCGCGTCATCGGCACGTTCGAGCCCCATACCATCAGGAAGGTCGAGTTGTACCAGTCGGCCGATTCGGGCACGTCGGTCTGCTCGCCCCACACCTGCGGGCTGGCCGGCGGCAGGTCGCAATACCAGTCGTAGAAGCTGAGGGCGACGCCGCCGATCAGGCTCAGGTAGCGGGTACCGGCCGCGTAGCTGACCATCGACATGGCCGGAATCGGCGAGAAGCCGACCACCCGGTCCGGACCGTACTTCTTGATGGTAAGGGCGTTGGCGGCCGCGATGATCTCGTTGACCTCATCCCACTTGGCGCGCACGAAGCCGCCCAGGCCGCGAATCGACTTGTACTGCTTGGCGCGCTCCGGGTCCTGGCTGATGTAGTCCCAGGCCGCGACCGGCGCCATGGTCTTGCGCGCCTCGCGCCACATTTCCATCAGGCGCCCGCGCACCATCGGGTATTTCACGCGCTGGGCCGAATACACGTACCAGGAATAGCTGGCGCCACGCGGGCAGCCGCGCGGCTCGTGGTTGGGCAGGTCCGGGCGGGTGCGCGGATAATCGGTCTGCTGGGTTTCCCAGGTGATCAGGCCGTTCTTGACGTACACCTTCCAGCTGCAGGAACCTGTACAGTTGACACCGTGCGTCGAACGCACGATCTTGTCGTGCTGCCAGCGCTGGCGGTAGGCGTTTTCCCAGGTGCGGTCTTCATGGACCACCGCACCATGGCCATCGGAAAAAGTGTCCTTGGGCGGGTTGAAAAATTTCAGACGATCCAGAAAGTGACTCATGCTGTCTCCACACGTGCACCGCAAGCGGCTATAGAAAAAAATCCCCGGCGAGGGCTGTGACTGTACCCACGATGCGAGCAGTCTACGCAGGCATGTGGCCCCTGAATATTGGCAAGAAGATGGTAGACAGGCTTGATAAGGACTAGCCCGACTAGGCCGTTCTAGCTATGTGCCGGAATGCGCCATTGGGGTATACCTGTCGTGTTGCGCACGCACATGACTATTGAAAGGATTTTTTATGACTATCGCAAGCTACGAGGACCTGCTCAGCGCAGCCCGTGCCCAGCAGCAACCCCAACGCCTGCTGTTTGCCTTTGCCCAGGCCGAGAGCGCCGGGCAGCAGGCCCAGCCGGGCCGCGAGGGCGGCACGCTGACGCCGGTGATGTGCGTGGACAAGCTGCCCGCCGAGCTGGGCAGCTTCGAGGAACTGGCGCAGGAATCGCGCCAGATGCAGGTACACTGGGATGTGGTGTTCGTGGCCAGCCTGTCCGGCCAGGGCGGTCAGGCGCCGCAGCCGGAAGCGGCCGAAGCGCCGCTCAAACAGATGATTACCGCGATCCAGACCGGGCAGATCGGGAAATTTCTCGCCTTTAACCGGGAAGGCGAATTGCTCACGTTCTCGTAAGGGGAGGCGTCTGAGCCGCGCGCACGGCAGCGGCAAACATGAGGCTTAGGTCGGACAAGGAGAAAAAGCAATCGCAGCATGCGCTGTCATGGCAATCCCACAACGGGCGCCTAAGCGTGCGCAAGCAGCCGCACGACGCCGGCGCCGCTGCGCTCGAGTTTGAACAGCGCCACCACCTGCGCCAGGCTCGCGGCCTGATCCTGCAGCCCTTGCGCCGCGGCCCCTGCCTCTTCCGCCAGCGCCGCGTTGCCCCGGGTGCCCTGGTCCATCAGGCCGACCGCCTGGTTGACCTGTTCGATGCCGCTCGTCTGCTCCTGGCTGGCGCCGCTGATCTCATGCATGATGGCGGTCACCCGCTCCACGCTGGCGACGATCTCGGTCATCCGGGCGCCCGCCTGGTCGGCCAGTTCGGTGCCCAGCCTGACCTTCGCGACCGAGTCGCCGATCAGTTCCTTGATCTGCCTGGCCGCGGCCGCGGACTGCTGCGCCAGGTGACGCACTTCGGTGGCGACGACAGCAAAGCCGCGCCCTCCGGCGCCGGCGCGCGCTGCTTCCACCGCGGCATTCAGCGCAAGCAGGTTGGTCTGAAAGGCAATGCCATCGATCACGCCGATGATGTCGGCGATCTTGCCGGCCGATGCGTGGATCGAGCCCATCGTCGTGACGACCTCGGCCACCACCGCGCCGCCCGTGTGCGCCACCTGCGAGGCCGACATGGCCAGCCGGTTCGCTTCCAGCGCGCTGGTGCCGTTCTGCTTGACCGTTGCGGTGAGCTGGCGCATGGCGGCGGCGGTCTGTTCGAGAGAACTGGCGTGCTGCTCGGTGCGCGCCGACAAATCGAGGTTGCCGCGCGCGATCTGATCGGCCGCGCTGGCGATGGTGTCGGTGCCGCCGCGCACCTCGCCCACGATCCGCACCAGGCCCGCGGTCATTTCCGCCAGCGCTTCCATGAGCTGGCCCGTCTCGTCGCGCGCTTCCACCTCGATGCGCTGGGTCAGGTCGCCCGCGGCCACCTTGCGCGCGATGCGCACCGCCCGTTCGAGCGGGCGCACGATGGCGCGCTGCAGCAGCAGGCCGATCACGCCGGCGAGCAGCACGCCGAACACGATCCCGCTGACGCAGCCGATGCGCACCAGCCGGTAGATCGCCTGCGTGCGGTCGAATTCCTGCTTGGCTGCCGACAGCTGCAGGCGCATCAGCGCGTCGACCGATTCGCGTAGCGGAACGTACAGCGTGCGCAGCGGTCCGCGCACCAATTGGCCGGCCGCCGGCGCATCCTGTGCGCGCAGGGCCGCCAGCGCCGGCTTGAGCCCCTGCTCCACGAAGCGCGAGCGCGCCTCGCCGAACTGGCGCGCCAGCGCCATTTCGCCGGCGTCCAGGCCGCTGGCAAAATACAGTTCCCACAGACGCGTGATCTGCACCATGCGCTGCTCGACGCCGTCGGCGGCGGCCGCGAATGCGCCGGGCTGGTCGCCCAGCACGCCGGCGATCGCCAGCTGGTTGACGTCGACCAGGCGCACCACCTGGTCGAGCTGCGCCATCGGCAGCATGCGCTTTTCGTAGTTGTGCCTGAGCGTGTCGTTGGCTGCGGACAGGCTGGTCAGGCCGATCACGCCGCCTGCAACGAGAAGCACGCACAGGAAACCGATCACGAAGCTCAGGCGCGATTTGATGGTGAAACGGTTGAACATGCAAACTCCGAGGACAGGATGGCGTGATGCGCAGTTGCTGCACGGCAATCACAAGACCTGTTGATTTTAGGGGGTGGGCCAGCGTTTGGCTGTGGGCACGACGGCCTAGCGCGCCTAGGCAGGAATGGCTAATTCACACTGCCAGGAACGCCGTTCTGGCAGGGCGGGAAAGCGAGCACTGCGGCACGCCGGTGCTGCGCTCCCGTGTGCCATGCGGTAGCGCCCGTCAGGGCCGTGATGGCAGGATGTGCGCCCGCCGCCCTGACTTGCTTCGCCACCTTGGAAATCACCACCACGTTCGACAGCTCCTCGGCGCGCCCGAACAGGCTTTCGGCCGCTGCCGCGGCCTCCTCCACCAGCGCCGCGTTCTGCTGCGTGGTCCGGTCAAGGCTGACGAGCGCCTGGTTGACCTCGTCGATTCCGCTGCTTTGCTCGCGGCCGGCGTTGCTGATTGCGCTGAAATGCGCGAGGCCGCGCGCTGCATTTGCCTGCAAATAGCGCGACGTCAGCGGGCGCCGCTGCGGCGCAGCCTCCCGAGCAGATCAAAATCGAAGGCCGATACGTCGAGTGCGTCGAGCGTGTTCTTGAACAGCAGTCCGAGCTCGGTGTCGCCTTCGAGCGAGAGGCGGCGGCTGAAGAACAGGGTGTCGGGGTCTTCCTCGCGCCGCGCCAGCAGCACGAAGTCGTGCGCGGCGGCGCCGATCGACAGGTCCGGCGCAGCGTGCGGGCGGCAGGCGACAAACGCCCCCTTGCGCCATTCGAAGTCGAATGCGAGCTGGGCGTCGGTCACGCGCAGGCGCAGCTTCTTGCCTTCCAGCGCAACTTGCACATCGGCCGGGATCTGGCGCGCCAGCGCCAGGTTGAGGGCCTTGGCGAACATCCACGAACCCGGAAATGGCGGCAGGCGGGACAGCAGTCCGCCCAGCGGCGCAGGCAATGTATAACGGCTTTCTTGCATGATGCTCCTAGGTGCTTCGTATGATGCGGTTATTGGGGGGCGGCGCCGTGGCGCTCCAGGCCCGGCTTGCCGAACCAGTAGCCGTCGCACATCGGCGCAGGCAGCAGCGGTTCGATCTGGGCGGCGGCTTCGGCCGCACTCAGTTGTTCGCGGCGCGCGCGGTCGAACACCGCGATCACCTCGGTGCAGCCGCTCGCCTGCGGGCTGATACGCACCACGTCCACGCCCAGCGCGCGCATGTCGCCAAGCTCGCGCACCAGGTTGTAGACCAGTGCCGACTGGGTCTGGGTGCCGTTCAGCACCAGGAACGGTTCGCTCTCGCGCGTTTGCAGCAGCAGGCCGTCGGGATGCTGCAGGCAGCTGAACTGGCAGTCGTCCTTGGGCAGGTTGCGGTTGCGCGCGGTGAAGCAGCGCGCCGAGAACGCGAGCGGCATGCGTCCGTACGCGAACACTTCGGTTTCCAGCCCGGCCGGGCGGGTCGACTGGATGCGCTCCAGCGCCTCGCGTCCCATTTCAAGCGGCATGACCCAGCGCCGCGCGCCAAGACCGGCCAGAAGATCGAGCGTGGGGCCGTTGTACACGTTCAGGTGCGGCCCGGCCACGAAGGGCGTGCCGCCCTGCAGGTTGCGCACCGCGCCCATGTCGTTGGCCTCGACCGTGAAGCGTGCGTTGCCGGCGATCTTGCGCATGGTCGTCAGTTCGCTGCCCGATTCGATCAGGGCCTGGGTCGACAGCACCACTTCCTTGCCGCTGTTGGCCAGCAGTTCGGCCACTTCAAGCCAGTCCGACAGGCGCAACTCGTGGCGGCGCGAGCACACCGTCTCGCCCAAGTACACAATCTCGACCGCGCTGGTGGCGACCGTCTGGTAAAACTCGAATACCGTGGCACGCGGCCAGTAAGTCAGGATAGGTCCCAAGGCCAATTTCAACATGCTGTTTCCATTTTCGTCGATACGCTTCATTTCCATGCGCGGTGATAGGCGCCCAGCGTGTGCTGCTGCCCTTCCGCGACCTTGTCGAGTGCCGTCATCCAGGACGGCTTGACCGAGTAGCGCTGCACGCTGTCGCGGCAGGCGTCGATCGCCTCGCGCCACACCTTGGTGACCTGGGCCACATAGGCCGGGCTGCGCTGGCGCCCTTCGATCTTGATCGCGCGCACGCCCATGCCGATCAACTGCGGCAGCAGTTCGAGCGTGTTCAGGCTGGTCGGTTCCTCGATTGCGTAATAGTTTTCCCCCGCTACGTCGAAACGGCCCTTGCACAGGGTCGGGTAGCTGGCGTTTTCCTTGTCGCCGTAACGATCGATGAGCACCCCGTTCAGGCGCGCTTCCAGGCCGTTCGGGCCCTGCTTCCAGCGTACCGCCTTGGCCGGCGAACAGACTCCGGCCGTATTGGGCGCTTCGCCGGTGGCATAGGAAGACAGCGCGCAGCGCCCCTCGACCATCACGCACAGGCTGCCGAAACCGAACACTTCGATCTCGACCTTGGTGTTGGCGGCAAGCTGTTCAACCTGGGTCATGGAGAGCACGCGCGGCAGCACGGCGCGCGAGATGCCGAAGTGCTCCTGGTAGAAATTGATGGCCTCGTAGTTGGTGGCCGAGCCTTGAACCGACAGGTGCAGGCGCAGCTCCGGATGGTGCTTGCTGGCGTACGCCATCAGGCCCGGGTCGGCCAGGATCACCGCATCGATGCCGACGCGCGCCGCGCGCGCGATCGCCGCGCGCCACAACTCGACGTTGCTGGCCTGCGGATAGGTGTTGAGCGCGAGCAGCACCTTGCGGCCCCGCTCATGCGCATAGGCGATGCCTTCGGCAATGGCGGCATCGTCGAAATTGAGGCCAGCGAAGTTGCGTGCGTTGGTAGAATCGCGAAAACCGAGGTAGACGCAGTCGGCGCCGTTATCGATTGCACTCTTGAGGGCGGGCAGGCTGCCCGCCGGGCACACCAGTTCGAGAGGGGCTGGCGGCTTTGATGCAGGAATTGCGTTGAAGGTCATTGATGCTTTCGTATTTCTGGAAAAACCACGTCAGCACAGACTATAACGGCCCGCAAGGCCAAAAGTCCTTAATCTGCATCAAGGAATAAAAGTCGGCCAGAGTGGGAAAATGGGTCTTCGTATTTAAGGAAATAGTCATGCAAGAAATACCGCTCAACGTGTGCGAGCTCGAACCACCAGAGCCGATGGAACGCGTGCTCGACGCGCTGGCCACGCTTGAGCCGACCCAGCGCCTTGCGGTGCGCATTGATCGCGAACCGCGGCCGCTGTACCGCATTCTCGACAACCACGGCTATAGCCACAGTATCGCGCTGCGCCCGGACCAAAAGTACGATCTGTTGATCTGGCGAGCTTCCTGATGCAACGTGTGCTGGCACCCGAGCGCAGCTCGGTGCTGTCGCTGCGTTTCTTTGCCAGTGCCCCGGCCTTCGCACTGCTGGCCGGCGCCGCCCTGCTATGGCGCGGCGCCGCCGCCTTCGATTCGCGCTGGTCGCCGGCGCTGCTGGCCGCGACCCACCTGATGACGCTCGGCGTGCTGACGATGGTGATGATCGGCGCGCTCATGCAGCTGCTGCCGGTGGTGGCCGGCGTCGACGTCGCATGGCGCCGCCTGAGCGCGACCACCATGCACGCCCTGCTGTGCTGCGGCACGCTGCTGCTCGCCGCCGCCTTCTGGTGGTCGCAGCCGCTGCTGTTCGCCCTGGCGCTCACGCCGCTGGTGCTGGCGCTGGTGTGGCTGCTGGCCACCTGCAGCGCCGGCATGTGGCGCGCGCGCGCCAATACCGGCTCGATCATGCTGACCGGCATTCGCATGGCGCTTTGCGCGCTGCTGCCGACCCTGGGGCTGGGGGTGGCGCTGGCCTGCGCCTTCAGCTGGCCGCTTGGCCTGCCGCTCGAATTGCTGACCGAATTGCATATGCTGTGGGGTTTGCTCGGCTGGGTCGGGCTGCTGCTGATCGCAGTGGCCTACCAGGTAATACCGATGTTCCAGGTCACCCCGCTCTACCCGCCCAGGCTGATGCAGGCGCTGGGTTGGACCTTGCTCTCGCTGATGCTGGCCGGTAGCGCCGCAAAACTGGCCGGGCACTGGAGCCTGGGACTGCTGCACAGCATGCTGCTGGCCGGCTTCGCGCTGTTCGCCGCCATTACGCTGATGCTGCTGGCGCGCCGCAAGCGGCCGGCGCCGGACGCGACCACCCGCTTCTGGCGCATGGCCATGGCGAGCCTGCTGGGCTGCGCCGCGCTGTGGTTTTCTCCGCTCGATTCGATCACGCGCTCGCTGATGCTCGGCGTGCTGTTCCTGCTTGGATTTGCCTATTCGGCAGTGCTGGGGATGTTGTACAAGATCGTGCCCTTCCTGCTGTGGCATCACTGGCAGGAACAAGGCCTGGCACGCCCGGTGCCGAGTATCCGGCTGTTGATTCCCGAAGGACGCGCGACGGCGCAGTTCTGGAGCCACGCGGGCGCCGTTGTGCTGCTCGCGCTTGCGGTGTTGTGGCCGCAGGAACTGGCGCGGCCGGCCGCGCTGGTGCTGCTAGGGTCCAGCGCACTGCTCGCTGCCAACCTGGCGCGCGCGTTTCGTCTTCACGCGGCGTACTGACGCAGCTTGCCCAAGTCCTTGATCGTGACGCTGCGGCCCTCGACGGCGATCATGCCGTGCGAGCACAGGTCGGAGAGAATGCGCGAAAAGTGTTCCGGCGTCAGGTTCAGGCGCGAGGCCACGACCGCCTTGGCCACCGGCAGGTGCACCTCGCCGCCGTTTTCGATTTCCTCGTCCTGCAGCAGGTAGCCGATGGCGCGCTGGGTTCCCGAGCGCAGGCAGAACGATTCAAGGTCGCTCATCAGGCCATGCATGCGCCGGCTCATCCCGGCCAGCATCTTGCAGGCGAGCGCAGGGTCGCGTGCGATCTCGGCCATCACCACCTCGCGCGTGACGTGCAGCAGCAGCGTGTCTTCCATGGCGTGGGCCGCGACGAAGTACGGCTTCCCCATGAACATGATGGCTTCCCCGAAGCTGTGTCCCGGTCCGATCAGCTCGACCACCTTTTCGGCGCCGTTGGCCGATACGAAAGCGAGTTTGACCTGGCCGTAGACCACCAGGTGGAACCCCAGGCAAGGGTCGCCGCGCTGGAACACAGGCGAGCCGCGCGCAACCCGCACGCTGCTGGTGCCGAGCGCAATGCGATCGAGTTCGGCATCGCTCATGGCATCGAACAATGCCAGTTGCGCGAGGAAGGCCTGGGCCTTGATTTTTTCACTTGGACGGGTCATGGCGGTCCTCATCAGATTGTGCTCGAGTAGCGGCGCGGCGAAGGCAGTGCCTGGCGCGCAGCAGCCAGGTAGCTGTCGAACACCATGCAGACGTTTCGAATCAGCAGGCGCCCTTTCAGGCTCACCTTCAGTCCTTGCCCGGATATCGTGAGCAGGCCGTCCGCGGCCAGCTTTTGCAAGGCTGTCAGTTCTTCCGCAAAATAGGTCGCGAAATCGGCGCCGCCGGCGATCTGCACGTCGGCGTAGGCGAGTTCGAAGTCGCACATCAGGCGTCCGATCACGGTGCGCCGCAGCAGGTCGTCGTCGCCCAGCGCGATGCCGCGCCGTACCGGCAGATGGCCCTCGTCGAGGCGTTCGTAATAACCGGTGAGGCTCTTGTCGTTCTGGCTGTAGGTGCCGCCGAAGGCGCTGATGCCCGACACGCCCAGCGCGACCATGTCGGCCTCGGCGTGGGTCGAATAACCCTGGAAGTTGCGGTGCAATTTGCCCTCCTGCTGCGAAACGGCCAGGTCGTCATCGGGCTTGGCGAAGTGGTCCATCCCGATATATACATACCCGGCCGCGCTCAGGCGCTCGATGCAAAGGCGCAGCATCTCAAGCTTGACATCAGGCGTGGGCAGGTCCTCGGTGACGATCAGACGCTGCGACTTGAACAGGTGCGGCATATGCGCGTAGTTGTAGATGGCGATGCGGTCCGGGTTGGCCGCGACCACCTTGGCCAGGGTCTGCTCCATGGTCAGCGCGCTTTGCTTGGGCAGGCCGTAGATCAGGTCGATGCTGATGGAGCGAAAACCTGCGGCGCGGGCAGCCTCGATCACTTCGACGGTCTGCTCTTCCGGCTGGATGCGGTTGACCGCGCGCTGCACTTCGGCGTCGAAGTCCTGCACGCCCAGGCTGATGCGGTTGAAGCCCTGTTTGCGCAAGGTGCGAATGCGCGCCGGCGAGACCGTGCGCGGATCGACCTCGACCGAATACTCGCCCTGCTCGTCCGGCACGAAATCGAACCATTCGCGCATGTAGGCCAGCAGGCCGTCCATCTGGTCGTCGCTCAGGTAGGTCGGTGTGCCGCCGCCGAAATGGAGCTGCTCGACCTGGTTCATGCCTGCCAACAGCTGGCCCTGCATGGCGATCTCGCGCTTCAGGTAATCGAGGTAGACCACCGCCTTATCGTGATCCTGCGTGATGATTTTGTTGCAGCCGCAGTAGTAGCACAACGACTCGCAAAACGGGATGTGCACGTACAGCGAAAGCGGCTGGGCCGGCCCGCGGGCACGCACCCGCTCGACCGCCTCGATGTAATCGTTGGGACCGAAGCTGTCGGTGAAACGGTCGGCGGTCGGGTAGGAGGTGTAACGGGGGCCCGTTTGGCTCAGCTTGTTGATCAGGGCCGCGTCGAATTCGACCGAGGGAACGAGGGGGATGACGATGGGTGACTTTTTCATGTGTTTCTCCTACGGGGTACCAAATAATTGATTCAGATCATTGAATCAATCATATACCGCAGGCTCCGGCCGCAGGATATGCAGAGGGCGTAGGCGGGATAGTCAATTTGGCCTAGTCGCGCAGGTGCTGGGGTCGTGCTTTTTGGGGGCACTGCAGGGGGAAAACTGTTACAGTTGGCAGCTGGTTCAGTCGTATCGATGGCGCTTGGCGCGCCTCCATTATTGATGAACGCATGTGGTCTTTTAGCCATATGAGCGGCGCACGCTGGTTTCAACCTGGGCCAACGGCGTACGGACGGATGCGTCTGCTGATCCCGTGGTGATTCACATTTCAAATATTCCTGAGTAAATCCATTATGAAAAGTAGTTCAAGAGGCGCACTTGTATATTCCACCGATGCCGGACGCATGTGTCCTGAATGCCGGCTTGCGCTCGCGCAGTGCGCCTGCAAGGCCACGGCAAGGGCCGCTCCGGTGGGCGATGGCGTGGTACGCGTTTCGCGCCAGACCAAGGGACGGGGCGGCAAAAGCGTCACCCTCATCAAAGGGCTGGCGCTCGATTCGCTTTCATTGGCTGCACTGGGAAAACAGTTGCGCACGGCCTGCGGATCAGGCGGGACGGTCAAGGATGGTGTGATTGAGGTGCAAGGCGACCACTGCGACCTGATCATGGAAACGCTTACCAAGCATGGGCATAGCCCGAAGCGGGCCGGGGGCTAAAACCGCTTTGGCCACTGGTGGATGATAAGACGTGTTTACACTGACCTTTCTCGGCACCTGCGCCGGAGCGCCGACCAAGAACCGCAACGTTACCGCCCTGGCCGTGCAAACCTGCCTGAACCGGGACTGGTGGCTGGTCGATTGCGGCGAAGCGACCCAGCATCGCTTGCAGCACGTTGCCTTGAAGGTGCACGACCTGGCCGGCATTTGCATCACGCACGTCCATGGCGACCATAGCTACGGCTTGCCCGGTTTGCTGGCCAGCGCTGCCATCACCGGGCGCAAGCGCCCGCTGATCCTGATCGCGCCGCTGGCGGTCAAGGCCTGGCTGGAGGCGACGATGCTGCATACCGAGTTGTTCCTGCCGTTTTCGCTTATTCACGTCGATGTCGCCGCCGTCCGGAACGTCCATCAGGAACCCGGTTTGAGCATTGAGCGGCACGCCTTGTCGCATCGGACCCCCAGCGTGGGCTTTCGCTTCGCCATCGAGAGCGTGAAATGGAAGCTCGACAGCGCCGCACTGCGTGCGCGCGGCGTGGAGCCAGGGCCAATCTGGGGCAAACTGCAGGAGGGGCAGGACGTACGCCTGGACGACGGCGGCGTGTTAGCCGCCGCCGATTTTCGCCTTGCCCAGCTCGAGCGTGCCGCCCTGGTCATAGGCGGCGACAACGATACCCCCGCCCTGCTCGCTGGCGCCTGCGAAGATGCGCAATTGCTGGTCCATGAGGCGACGTATACCGAAGCCATCCTGCAAAAGGTCGGGCCTGGCCCCACCCACAGTTCGGTGCGGCGGGTCGCGCAGTTTGCCACGGAACGTGGCTTGCCGAACTTGATCCTGACACACTTTAGCGCGCGTTACGATAACCCGGAAGGCATGGCAGAACTCGAGGCGGAGGCGCGCCAGCACTATTCGGGCCAACTGTTTCTGGCGCACGACTTCGCCAGCTACGAACTCGATGCCGGTGGCGCAGTGCGGAAAATTGAGCATACGTTAAGATGATGAGAGATATGTCGAAAGAAAAAAATTCAGTGCACCATAATCAAGAACCGCGGAAGGCGCGCATATCGCCACGGTTGCTGCCGCCTTTGCCGGCCTCAAAGTCCACGGCGCCCGAGGACGCAGTCGCCAAAAAGCAGGCGCGCGAGCGAAAGGATGCGCTCGTTCGCGGAGTCACTTCAATACACGAGATGCGCGAAGCGATAAGGCACGTCGGAGGCGAGCTCCCGGCTATTTCCGTAGTGCCGCGCATGAGCACGCTCGACGCCACAGCGTTTCGCACCCGCGCCGCAGACGGCCTGCCATTCGTAATGACCGGGCTTGTCAACCGGTGGCCGCTGTCCGCCCTCACACCGCAAACGCTACGCGATCGCTTTAGCGACCTGCAAGTGCGCGCGCGCGTCGGCGACTACGTCAACACGGCATTCGCGCCCGATCGGGCCATGCAGGACATGTCAATGCTAGAGTATCTTGAGCTTGTCTCTTCCGGCACGCAGGACCTGCCTCCCTGTCTGGGCAATCTGGAAATACGCGAATTAAATACGATGTGTTACTGGCCGGCGTACTTTAGCAAAATGGGCCCGCCCCGCTTTTGGCTTGGCCCCGCAGGAACCGTGACGCCGCTGCATTGCGACTATGACGATAATATTTTTGCGCAGATATGGGGTACCAAACGTATTTTCCTGTCCCCGCCTCACCACGACCAATTCCTGTACATCCGCGAGGCGAATGCCATCCTGTTCGGCTCTCCGTTTAACCCCGAGGCGCCGGACTTCGAGAAATTCCCCCTTGCGCGCCAGGCATCAATGATCGAATGCATCGTCCATCCCGGTGAGCTCCTGTATGTGCCTGCCGGGTGGTATCACCATGTTCGCGCGCTGACGTTTTCTCTTTCCGCCAATCGGTGGGCCAGGGCGCTGCCGCTCGCATTGAACGGCGACCCGGCCCTGCAGCCCGGACCAGGCAATTGGAGGCCGACGCCGGTATGATGGCGGTTCAGGCATCCACGCAGGAGACAACCATGGAAATGAGGCGCATTAATGCAGGCAAGCTGCGTGCTATCGGATATGACCTGCGAGAACGCATACTACGTGTCGAACTCGATGATGGAAGCGCAATCGACTATTCGGGTGTCGGGCAAGAGGTCTGGCGCAAGTTGTCGACCTCGGCGTCGGCATGGAGCTATTATCGCGACAATATAGAAGAGGAATTTTCTGGCCGGCGCGGGATGGCGAGCACCAAGCAAAATCGTGAGGCGCTCGATGCGCTGTTCAAGGTGGACGATGGCGACAAAAAGCCTTAGCCACCAGCATCGATGTCATGGCTTGGGCCGGATCAGGTGGCGGAATGTCGGTTCGATATTTTTCGAATGCAGATAGCTCACGATATCCTCCAGCGTTGCGTCCTTCAGTAGCAAGCCATCGGCAGCGCAAGCGCGCTTGGACAGCGGCTCGCTGACCATTGCCGGCACACCATGCGATTGCTCGAGCACATTCATTGCGTGCAGAAACTGCGCCTCGCTGATGCTTTGCAAATTTTCCAGCAAAGCGGCCTGCCCGGCAAACGGCGGCGCCATCTCGAGTCCCGCCTCGTCGGCGAAGGAAGCGCCCAAGCCGGGGTGGATAAACGCAGCCCACTTGCCGCTGCTCGCGTGAAGGCAAGGCGGCAACTCGACCGGTGCGATGGCTGCGTCGGGACCCAGGTCCATGCCCGGAAAATAGGCCTTGCGCAGCAGCTCCAGGAATTTTCGGATCAGCGCCGTTGGCGCAGGCACCTCCAGCGATAGCCAAAGGCCATAGCCGTCGGCGCCGGAAATACTCACCGCCGGCGCCGGAAAGCCAAGCTGAACCTGCAAGGCATTCGCCACGGCACACAACAAGGTCCAATGCTGCGCTTCCTCGCTATCGGCCATCTTGTGGAAGGCAATGACCATGGCGCGCGTCAGACCGTCGCCGGTCACCAGACTGATGGCCAGGCACGCCTCACCCAGCAATTGCCGCTCCAAGACGTCTGGCGACAAAGTGTTAGTCGGGAGGTATAACCTTGTCAATTCTGAGATTAATTTTTGCACTTGCTTCCTCAATGGTCAGACCGGGCGGGCCCGCAGCTTGGACTAGCATAGCCGGTCCAGGTCCGACAAGCCAGCCATTCGGCCCTGGCGTGACTCGAAATCGGATCAGATGTGCCGGTGATGTCGCGCGGCCCCCTTCGTTCAGGCGATGAGCCGGGAAGAAATCCCGGCGGCACGTCGGCGCCGGCAGCCCCGGTGAGCTCGAGTTGCCGCTTGCCGGACAGACATCTACCGAAGTGGCGCACGCGACGAAGGCGTGAATTGCGAACGTCGCATTTTCAGTCGGCTTTTACACCCTTGGATTAGCGACGGGCGCCGCGAGAAATTCCAGCACCGCCGCATTGAAAGCGGCTGGCTGCTCCTGGTTCGACAAGTGCGCGGCATCGAGTTCCATGTAGCGGCAGTCGGCAATGGAATTAGCGAGGAAGCGCCCGTCCGCCGGCGGCGTAGGCATATCGCCGGCGCCCGCGATCACCAGCGTCGGCGCACCGATGCCGGCCACCTCGGCGCGCAGGTCGTTGTCCCGCACCGCAATGCAGTTCCCCATGTACCCGGCCGCGGTGGTGGCACGAAGCATCGCCTGCAGCGCGCTCACCTGCTGCGGGTGGCTGGCCGCATGCGCTGGCGTCAACCAGCGCGACACCACGGCCGGCGCAATCGCCGCCATGCCTTCCTGCCGCACCTTCTCCACCCGCTCGGTCCAATTGGATGCGGGACCGATCCACGCTGCGGTATTGCTGAGCACGAGGCGATCCACCCGCCCGGGGTGATGCAGCGCGATCCACATGGCCGTGATGCCGCCCATCGACAAGCCGCACAGGTGCGCGCGCCCGATCCCGAGATGGTCCAGCAGCCGCACCACATCGCCGCCGAGCTGGGCAATGGAATACGGGCCGTCTCCGGCCGCCGACCCGCCATGTCCGCGCGTGTCGTAGCGCAGCAGCCTGAAATGGGCAGCGAATGCCTCGACCTGGGGCTGCCACATATCGAGCGTCGTGCCGAGCGAATTCGAAAGCACGAGCACGGGGGCCGTCGCGGGACCATCGAGCCGGTAGTGGATGCTGGCGTCGTGCAGGATCATCTGTGGCATGCCTGCTCCTATCCCTGGTCGCCGCCGGCTACCGGCAGCACCGAGCCGGTAATGTAGCGCGCTTCGTCGCTGGCCAAAAACAGGATCGCCCGAACCTGGTCTTCGATCTCGCCGTAGCGTCCCATCAGGGTTGAGGCAAGCGTCTGGTCGACGATGGCCTGGTACCACTCCTGCTCCTGCCCGCTGAGCGGCAACGGATTGCGCGGCACCTTGCGCGCAGGCGCATTGGTGCCGCCGGTCGCAACCGCGTTGACGCGGATGCCGTCGGCCGCATGTTCCAGCGCCAGGCTGACGGTGACGGCATTGACGCCGCCCTTGGCCGCTGCGTACGGAATGCGGTGGATGCTGCGCGTCGCGATCGACGACACGTTGACGATCACGCCGTGCCGGCGTTCGATCATCGGCGCCAGCACCGCATGGCAGCACCACAGCGTAGGAAACAGCGAGCGCCGGATCTCGGCCTCAATCTCTTCTTCCTCATAGGCTTGGTAAGGCTTGGCCCAAATGGTCCCGCCCACGTTGTTGACGAGGATGTCGGCGCGGCCGTACTTGTCCAGTGCGGCCTGCACCACCGCCTTTGCGCCGGCATAGGTTTCCAGGTCGGCGATCACCGGCAGGGCCGCAGCGCCGATGCGCGCTGCTACTTCGTGCAGCAGCGGCGAGCGGTCGGCGATTACCAGCTGCGCGCCTTCCCTGGCGGCGGCGACGGCCACCCCTTCGCCGATGCCTTGGGCGGCGCCGGTAACGATCATGACTTTATTGTGGAAGCGCTGGGTGGTGTTCATGCGTCGACACTCGCTGAGAATTTTTCGTAGTGGAAGTTACGCGGAGGCTGGCCGGAACTGTCAAGCCAGCTGCGCACCGCTTCCACCATCGGCACCGGGCCGCACAGGTAGACATCGACGTCGCCGCCGTTAAGCCATTCCGGCTCGATGTGCGCGGTCACGTAACCCTTGCGCTGGTGCGCGCTGTCGGCGCCTGCCACGCAGGTGCGGTATTCAAACCACGGCAGCCGCTGTGCGAGCGCATCGAGCTGTTCCATTGCGACCAGGTCGTGGTCGTTGGTCACGCCGAACACCAGCCGCACGGGATGCGCACTGCCCTGCGCGGCCAGTGCTTCGAGCATCGAAAGGAACGGCGCGATGCCGGTGCCGCCGGCCAGGAACAGCGTCGGGCGCACCACGTCGCGCAGGTAGAAGCTGCCGTACGGGCCGGTCATGCCGATCGGCTGGCCGGGGGCGGCTTGGCCGGTCAGCCAGGTGCTCATGCGCCCGTCCGGCACGTTGCGCACCACGAAGGCGGCTTGCCGGCTGCCCGGCGGCGAGCTGAACGAATAGGCGCGCGTCAGTGCGGTGCCGGGGATGCCCACCTTGACGTACTGCCCCGGCAGGAAGCCGACCGGGTGCTCCAGCTCGACCGAGAACGCGATGGTCGACTCGGACAGGCGGTCAACTGCCGCGATGGTGCCCGCGTGGGTGGCCGAACCTGTCTTGCAGGAGGCCGACGACGCCGGCACCTGGATCACCAGGTCCGAGCGCGGCCTTGCCTGGCACGCCAGGATGAAGCCCTTGGCCGCATCTTGCGGCGTCAACGCGTCGTCGATATAGCTCGACGACGGCATGTCGACCTCGCCAGATTCGCACAAACCGCGGCAGGTGCCGCAGGCGCCGTCGCGGCAATCGAGCGGAATGTTGATCTTTTGCCGGTAGGCGGCGTCCGAGACGGTCTCGGTCGGCGCGCACTCGATGAAGCGGGTGGCGCCGTCTTCGAATTGAAGGGCGATTTTGAAGTTCATTGCGGCTCCTGCGCTGGCAAAGTCAGATGTGGTAAACGTCGATAACCTGATGGATGTAATCGTTCTTCAAAACGACGTACTTGTTCAGGATGCGCGGCGCCTCGCCGGAAAAATCGATCACGCAGCGCGCCATGCCGAAATGGCTGTAGTCGATCTTGTAGCGGTGGCTCATGGTCAGCCAGTTGTAGCGCACGGTGCAAACCTGGGCGTCGACCTTTTCGATCTCGATGTTCGACAGGTTGTGGCTGGTACGGGTGCTCGGCATGGTCGCCGACGAACGCTCGGTCTTGATGCGGAAGATGCGGTCTTCCAAGCCCTGGCGGTTCGGATAGTAGATCAGCGAGATTTCCCGTTCCGGATTGTCGATCAGGGTGTCGTCGTCGTCCCACGAAGGCATCCAGTAGACGGCCTCGGGGTCGTAGCAGCCGAGCCAGTCATCCCACTGCTCGTCGTCGAGCAGGCGCGCCTCGCGGTACAGGAATTGGCTGACCGCGCCGATATCGATGGTGCTCATGCTTGCGTCCCTTCTTGTTCCAGTGCCTTCTTCATCACGTCGCGCCAGTAGCGGTGCTGGATCGTGTACAGGCCTTCGTCCTCGGTCCTCACGCCGCTCAGCACAGGCTTGAGGCCGATGCGCGCGGCTTCTTCATCGGCGCCGTCGATCCAGTGGGTGGCGCCGCGGGACATGTCGTTCCATTCGAGCGCGGCGCCGGCATAGCCTTCCTGGCAAGCGCGGAATTCCTCCAGGTCGTCGGGCGTCGCCATGCCGCTGACGTTGAAGAAGTCCTCGTATTGCCGGATGCGGCGCGAGCGCGCCTCGGCCGGCTCGCCTTTCGGGGCGATGCAGTAAATCGTCACCTCGGTCTTGTCGACCGAGATCGGGCGCAGCACGCGGATCTGCGATCCGAACTGGTCCATCAGGTAGACGTTCGGGTACAGGCACAGGTTGCGCGAGTTCTCGATCATCCAGTCGGCGCTGGCGGCGCCGAACTTGCCGGCGAATTCCTCGCGCTTCGGATAGTTCGGCCGGTCCTGCGGATTGGCCCACTTGGTCCACAGCAACAGGTGGCCATGGTCGAAAGCATAAAAGCCGCCGCCCTGCTTGCCCCACTTGCCCGCGTCCATGGCGCAGATCTGGTCGGGCGTCGCTTCGCGCTGTTTGCGCGCGCTGGTGGTGGCGGCATAGTTCCAGTGCACCGCCGAGACGTGGTAGCCGTCAGCCCCATTCTCGGCCTGCAGCTTCCAGTTGCCGTCGAAGGTGTAGGTCGATGCGCCGCGCAGCACTTCCAGGCCGTCGGCTGACTGGTCGACGATCATGTCGATGATGCGAGCCGCCTCGCCCAGGAATTCGGCCAGCGGCAGCACGTCCGGGTTGATGCTGCCGAACAGGAAGCCGCGGTAGCTTTCGAAGCGCGCCACTTTCTTCAGGTCGTGCGAGGCTTCCTTGTTGAAGCACTCCGGATAGCCGGCGTCTTCCGGGTCCTTCACCTTGAGCAGCTTGCCGCTGTTGTTGAAGGTCCAGCCGTGGAACGGGCAGGTATAGGTCGCCTTGTTGCCGCGCTTGTGGCGGCACAGGGTGGCGCCGCGGTGGCTGCAGGCATTGATGAAGGCATTCAGCTCGCCTTGGCGGTTGCGCGCGATGAATACCGGCTGGCGGCCGATATGGGTGGTGTAGTAGTCGTTGTTGTTCGGGACCTGGCTCTCATGGGCCAGGTAGATCCAGTTGCCCTCGAAGATGTGCTTCATCTCCAGTTCGAACAGGCCTTCGTCGGTGAACGCGCCGCGGTGGACGCGGTGGTCGCCCGTTTCATGGTTTTCCACCAGCAGCTTGTCGATGCTGGCGGGCGTGCCGTTCTTGATTGGAATGATCGGAATCATGGTGTCTCCTCCTCTGTCCGATCAGGCCGCGGCGCGCGTGCGGCCCACTTCACCGCTCGGCACGTTGGCCGCTTGCGCCACCATGCAAAAATCGAAGTCGATGCTGGCGAACGGCTGCTGCACGTCGCGCTTGGCCAGTTCCTGCATGTCGCTGACGCGCACCACGCCCGGCACCAGGCCTTCGCGGCTGGCGAAGGCGAAGTCGTCCCACAGGAAGGCGTCGCCGTCGATGTTGATCTGGGTGGTCAGGCGGCGGTGGCCATCCGCGGTGACGAAGAAGTGGATATGGGCCGGACGCTGGCCGTGGCGGCCCAGCTTGTTGAGCAGCGCCTGGGTGGTGCCGTTCGGCGGGCAACCGTAGCCGCTCGGGACGATGCTGCGGAACTGGTAGCGCCCGTTCGCGTCGGTCAGGATGGTGCGGCGCAGGTTGAAGTGCGATTGCGACTTGTCGAAGAATGAATAGTTGCCCATCAGGTTCGCGTGCCACACTTCGACCATCGCGCCCGGCAACGGCTTGCCGTTGCCGTCATAGACGGTGCCCTGCATGAACAGCACTTCGCCGTCCTTGGTCTCGGTGCCGTCGTCGAGGCGGGCGAAGCCCGTGCTGACCGGCGCGCCGGCAACGTACAGCGGGCCTTCGATGGTGCGCGGGGTGCCGCCGGACAGGCCGGCGCGGGCGTCGGCTTCGTCGGCGCGGATGTCGATGAAGCGTTCCAGCCCAAGGCCGGCTGCGAGCAGGCCCAGTTCATGGGTGGCGCCCGCTTCGGCGAAATATTCGATGCCCTTCCATACTTCGGTGGCCGACAGGTCGAGGTCTTCGACGGCCTTGAACAGGTCGCCGAGCAGACGCACGACGACCTGCTGCAGGCGCGCATCGGCCGGCGCCTTGGCGGTGTCGACGACAAAGTTTTTGACGAGTTGTTCGATTTCTGCGTGGTTCATGGCGATCTCCGTTGGTTTTGGTGTGTGAATCAAAAGTCTGCGTTGCGGATCGAGGAAGGGTGGCGCACCAGCGCCGTGACTTCGATACGCATGTAGGGAAACAGAGGCAGTGCCGACAGCAGGTCGTGCAGTTCGTCGATGCTGCCGACGTCGAACACGCTGAAGTTCGAGTACTGGCCCGCGATGCGCCACAGGTGGCGCCAGGTGCCGGCCTGCTGCAACTGGGCGGCGCGCGCCTTTTCGACGCGCTTGAGTTCATCGGCCTGCGCGGCCGGCATGTCGCGCGGCAGCGCGACGTCCATTCTTACGTGAAATAACATAGTCTGTTTCCTGTTGTCTGATCAGCGGCGCACTTCGGCCAGTCTGTGCGGGTCGATGTCGATGCCGAGGCCGGGGCCGGACGGCACCTGCAGCATGAAGTCCTTGTACACCAGCGGCTCGCGCAGGATTTCGCGCGTCAGCAGCAAGGGGCCGAACAGTTCGGTGCCAAAGTCGAGGTTCGGGAATGTGCTGAACAGGTGCGCCGAAGCGATGGTGCCGACCGCGCCTTCGAGCATGGTGCCGCCGTACAGCGCAATGCCCATCAGGCTCGCCACCTCGCCCACCAGGCGGGCCGGCAGCAGGCCGCCGGACTGGCAGATCTTGACCGCGAAAACGTCGGCGGCGGCGGCTTGGCCCATGACGAGCGCATCCTGCGGCCCCTTGAGCGCTTCGTCGGCCATGACCGGCACTGCGAAGCGCTGCGCCAGGCGGCCCATCGCTTCGACCATCTCGGCGCGCACCGGCTGCTCGATCAGGTCGATGCCGCCCGCCTCCAGCGCCGCGATGCCGCGTACGGCGTCGAGCTCGCTCCAGGCCATGTTAACGTCGACCCGCACGCTGACGGCGTCGCCCAGCGCCTTCTTGATGGCCAGGACATGGGCCACGTCGGCGGCCACGCTGCCGGCGCCGATCTTGAGCTTGAAAATATTGTGGCGGCGCGCCTCGAGCATCGCTTCGGCTTCCGCGATGTCCCTGGCGGTATCGCCGCTGGCCAGGGTCCAGGCGACCGGCAGCGCCTCGCGCACCCGTCCGCCCAGCAGTTCCGACAGCGGGATGCCGAGGCGGCGCGCCTGCGCATCCATCAGCGCGGTCTCGATCGCGCACTTGGCAAAGCGATTGCCCTGGATGGCCTTGCGCACCCGCGCCATGCAGGCGGCCACCCGGCTCGCTTCCTGGCCGACAAGCAGCGGCGCGATGTGGGTGTCGATATTGACCTTGATGCTTTCAGGGCTTTCCTCGCCGTAACTCAGGCCGCCGATCGTGGTCGCTTCGCCCCAGCCCTCGATGCCGTCGGCGCAGCGGATGCGCACCAGGACCAGGGTCTGGGACTGCATCGTCGCCACCGACAGTTTGTGGGGGCGGATGGTCGGCACGTCGGCCAGGATGGTTTCGATTGCTTCAATCATGATAGTCAGGTATAACCCGTTCTGATAGCTGGTATTCGCAGAATAGTCAGCCGCGAAACAACCGTCCAACACCGATTTAGTATCGGCCCCATACCTGAAAGGTATTCACGTGGAATTGCGCCACCTGCGCTACTTCGTCGCCGTCGCCGAAGAACGCAACTTCACCCGCGCCGCCGAGCGGCTGCACATCGCCCAACCCCCGCTGAGCCGCCAGATCCAGCAACTCGAAGACATTCTCGACGTGCCGCTGTTCGTGCGCGGGTCACGCCCGCTGGACCTGACGGAAGCCGGCCGTTTCCTGTACGGCCACGCGCAGCAGATACTCGCGCAGTCCAATGAAATCGTCTCGATGACGCGCCGGATCGGCAAGATCACCCACAAGTTCAATATTGGTTTTGTCGGCTCGACCCTGTTCGGACTGCTGCCCGAGGTCGTTCGGCGCTTTCGCGCGGCGCACGCCGATACCGAGGTCAATTTGCTCGAGATGACCACCATGGAGCAGATCGCGGCGCTCAAGGAAGGCAGCATCGACGTCGGCATCGGCCGCATCCGCCACGAGGATGCGAATGTGCGCCGCATTATCCTGCGCGAGGAGCCGCTGATCGCCGCTTTGCCGATGGGCCATCCGCTGTCTTTCTTCGACCGCGGCCTGTTCCTGCGCGAGCTCGTCAACGACACGCTGATCGTCTTCCCCAAGGCACCCCGGCCCAGCTATGCCGATTCTGTGCTGGCGGCCTTCCATGACCGCGGCCTGGAGCCCGTCAAGATATACGAGGCGCGCGAACTGCAGGTGGCGCTGGGCCTGGTGGCGGCCGGGATGGGAGTCACGGTGCTGCCCAGGAGCGTGCTGGGATTGAAGCGCAGCGACGTCGTGTACAAGCTGCTCGACGAGCAGAACCTCACGTCGCCGGTCATCATGAGCATCCGTGCGCTCGACCATTCGGACGCGATCGGCTCGCTGCTGCAGGTGATTTACGGCCTGTACCGCTCTGAAGGCATTCCGCACGTGCAGGAATCGCTGTAAGCGCTTCATACCGTCCGGGTATGGAGAAGATACTGCATCAGTATTAGACGCTGCCAAGGGCCGCGCATACCATTCCCGCATGCTTTAACAACATGCGGAGACAGTATGATCAACAAGATTTCCGGCTCGCTCGAGGCGGCGGTGGTCGACATCAAGGACGGCGCGACCGTCATGATCGGCGGCTTCGGCAACGCAGGCATGCCGTCGGCGCTGATAGATGCCCTGATCGGCCAGGGAGCGCGCGAGCTCACCATCGTCAACAATAATGCAGGCAATGGCGACACCGGCCTGGCCGCCCTGCTCAAGGCCGGCCGGGTGCGCAAGATCATCTGCTCGTTCCCGCGCCAGGCCGATTCGCATGTTTTCGACAGCCTGTACCACGCCGGCAAAATCGAACTCGAACTGACCCCGCAAGGCAACCTGGCCGAACGCATCCGCGCCGCCGGCGCCGGCATCGGCGGCTTCTTCTCGCCGACCGGGTACGGCACGCTGCTGGCCGAAGGCAAGGAAACGCGCCTGATCGGCGGGCGCCACTACGTGCTCGAATCACCCATCCATGCCGATTTCGCGCTGATCAAGGCCTTGCGCGGCGACCGCTGGGGCAACCTGGTTTACCGCAAAACCGCGCGCAATTTCGGCCCGATCATGGCCATGGCCGCCGCCTGCACCGTGGCGCAGGTGGGCGAAGTGGTCGAACTCGGGCAGCTCGATCCCGAAACGATCGTCACCCCCGGCATTTTCGTTCAGCGCGTCGTCGCGCAAGGGAGCCACTGATGCAGCGCAGGACAAGAGACCAGATCGCCGCCCGCGTGGCGCAAGACATCCATGAAGGCGCCTACGTCAACCTGGGCATCGGCCTGCCCACCATGGTGGCCAACCACCTTCCCGCCGAACGCGAAGTGTTCCTGCACAGCGAGAACGGCCTGCTCGGCATGGGGCCCGCCCCGGCTCCCGGGGAAGAGGACGAAGACCTGATCAACGCCGGCAAGCAGCCGGTCACGCTGCTTGCCGGCGGCAGCTATTTCCACCATGGCGACTCGTTCGCGATGATGCGCGGCGGCCACCTGGACATTTGCGTGCTGGGCGCCTTCCAGGTCTCGCGCAAGGGCGACCTGGCCAACTGGCATACCGGGGCCAAGGGTGCGATTCCCGCAGTGGGCGGGGCGATGGACCTGGCGATCGGCGCCAAGCAGGTGTTCGTGATGATGGAGCACCAGACTCGCCAGGGCGAAAGCAAGATCGTCGAGGAATGCAGCTATCCATTGACCGGCGTTGCCTGCGTGTCGCGCATCTACACCGACCTGGCCGTGATCGACGTGACCGCGCAGGGCCTGGTGGTGCGCGAAATGGTGGAGGGCCTCGGTTTCGACGAACTCGTTGACATCAGCGGCCTTGCGCTGCGAAAGGGACAAGCATGACCGAAGCATTTATCTGCGATGCGATCCGCACTCCGATCGGCCGCTATGGCGGCGCACTGAAGGACATGCGCGCCGACGACCTGGGCGCGGTGCCGCTGCGCGCGCTGATGGCGCGCAACCCTGGGGTGGACTGGGACGCGGTGCAGGACGTGATATACGGCTGCGCCAACCAGGCCGGCGAGGACAACCGCAACGTCGCCCGCATGGCGGCGCTGCTGGCCGGCCTGCCGCCCTCGATCGGCGCCACCACCATGAACCGGCTGTGCGGCTCCGGCATGGATGCCGTCGGCACCGCGGCGCGCGCGATCAAGTCCGGCGAGGCCGGGCTGATGATCGCCGGCGGCGTCGAATCGATGACGCGCGCGCCATTCGTGATGGGCAAGGCAGACAGCGCGTTCGCGCGCCAGGCGTCGCTGCAGGACACCACCATCGGCTGGCGCTTCGTCAATCCGCTGATGAAGCAGATGTACGGGGTCGACTCGATGCCGGAAACGGCGGAGAACGTCGCCACCGACTACAACATCAGCCGCGCCGACCAGGATCTGTTCGCGCAGCGCAGCCAGGCCAAGGCGGCGAAGGCCCAGAAGGATGGCAGCTACGACATAGAGATCACGCCGGTCCCGATCGCGCAGAAGAAAGGCGACGCGCTGCTGTTCGCGCGCGACGAGCATCCGCGCGAGAGCACCCTCGATACCCTGGCCAGGCTCAAACCGGTGGTGCGTGCCGACGGCACCATCACCGCCGGCAATGCCTCGGGCGTGAATGACGGCGCCTGCGCGCTGCTGTTGGCCAGCGCTGCCGAAGCCGACCGCCATCAACTGGCTCTGCGCGCGCGCGTGGTCGGGATGGCTTCGGCAGGCGTGGCGCCGCGCGTGATGGGCATCGGCCCGGCGCCCGCGGTCCGGAAGGTGCTGCGCCAGACCGGCCTGTCGCTCGTCCAGATGGACGTGATCGAGCTAAATGAGGCATTCGCGGCGCAGGCGCTGGCGGTACTGCGCATGCTTGGCCTTCCCGACGACGACCCGCGCGTGAATGCCTATGGCGGCGCGATCGCGCTCGGGCACCCGCTCGGCATGAGCGGCGCACGCCTGGTCACCACCGCGATGATCCAGCTCGAGCGCAGCGGCGGGCGCTATGCGCTGTGCACGATGTGCATCGGCGTCGGCCAGGGCATCGCCATCGTCATCGAACGGGTGTAAGGACAGTCCCATACCCATCGGGTATGCAATCAATACCGCATCAGTATTAGACGCTGGCACATGGCTTCATTACCATGAATTTGCAAGCGACATAACAGCAGCCAGGCGTACCGCGCAGGCTGCAAAATAAACCGGAGACAAAATGAAAACCACCCTCACCAGCGGCGCGCTCGGCGCGATGCTGTTCGCCTCGACCTGCGCCTTCGCCCAGAACACCCCGGTCAAGGTCGGCCTGATGCTGCCGGCCACCGGCACCTTCGCCAACCTTGGCAGCATGATCGAGAACGGCTTCAAACTGTACGTCGCCGAGCAAGGCGGCAAGCTGGCCGGCCGCGAGATCGTCTACGCCAAGGTTGACGATGAATCCGATCCGTCCAAGGCCGTCGACAACGTCAACAAGCTGATCAAACGGGACCAGGTCGACGTACTGGTGGGCACCGTCCACTCGGGCGTGGCGCTGACGATGGCCAAGGTGGCTAAGGAATCCGGAACGCTGCTGATCGTGCCGAACGCCGGCGCCAACGCCATCACCGGCCCGATGTGCGCCAAGAATATCTTCCGCAGCTCGTTCTCGAGCTGGCAGTCCGGTTACGCCATGGGCAAGGTCGCGGCCGAACGCGGCCACAAGAACATCGTCACCATCACCTGGAACTACGCCTTCGGCAACGAGTCCGTCCAGGCCTTCAAGGAAGGCTTTGAAAAAGGCGGCGGCAAGGTCGCCGATAGCCTGACGCTGCCCTTCCCGAACGTCGAGTTCCAGGCGCTGCTGACCCAGATCGCGGCCAAGAAGCCGGACGCCGTGTACGCCTTCTTCGCCGGCGGCGGCGCCGTCAAGTTCGTCAAGGACTACGCCGCGGCGGGCCTGAACAAGTCGATGCCGCTGTACGGCCCGGGCTTCCTGACCGACGGCACGCTCGACGCCCAGGGCGCTTCGGCCCAAGGCATGCTGACCACGCTGCACTATGCGGACAAGCTCGACACCGCGCGCGACAACAGCTTCCGCCAGGCCTTCCGCAAGGCCTACAACGGGGCCGCCGACGTCTACGCAGTGCAGGGCTACGACGCGGCCCAGATGCTCGATGCCGGCCTGAAGGCGGCCGCCGGCGACATCAAGAACAAGAACAAGGTCATCGCCGGCATGGAGGCGGCCGTCATCGACAGCCCGCGCGGCAAGTTCAGCATGTCGAAGGCGCACAACCCGGTGCAGGACCTGTACCTGCGTGAAGTGAAGGGCTCCGACAATATCTTCAAGGCCGTGGCGATCAAGGGCCTGTCCGATCCGGCCAAAGGCTGCCGCATGTAAGCAGGCTCCGCTGGGCGGCATCGAACGCGGCGCCACCAGGCCTCGCGCGGGGCCCGCTCGCGCCGCCGCCTCGCAATCCTTCACGACTGGATCCATCATGGACTTTCCCACCTTCCTCGCACAGTGTCTTAACGCCGTGCAGTACGGCCTGCTGCTGTTCCTCGTCGCCAGCGGCCTTACGCTCATCTTCGGCATCATGGGCGTGATCAATCTCGCCCATGGCAGCTTCTACATGATCGGCGCCTACCTGGCCTGGGCCCTGTCTACTTTGTTCGGCGGCCACTTCCTGCTCCAGCTGCTGGCCGGCATGGCGCTGGCCGCGCTGCTCGGCTTCGTCCTCGAATGGGTCTTCTTCAGCTACCTGTACCAGCGCGACCACCTGCAGCAGGTGCTGATGACCTATGCGCTGATCCTGGTGGCCGAGGAAGTGCGCAGCATCGTGGCCGGCAACGAGGTGCACGGGGTGCAGGTTCCCGGCTGGCTGTCCGGCAGCATCGAGCTTGGCCTGATGAGCTACCCGGTCTACAACCTGTTCGCCTGCGCGGCCTGCCTGCTGGTGGCGCTTGGCCTGTACCTGGTCGTGAACAGGACGCGGCTGGGCATGATGATCCGCGCCGGCGCCAGCAATCGCGACATGGTGCGCAGCCTCGGCGTCAACGTGACCATGTTGTACCGCATCGTATTCGCGGCCGGCGTTGCGCTGGCCGCGCTGGCCGGCATGATCGCCGCACCGATGTCCTCGGTCTATCCGGGCATGGGCGGCGGCATCCTGATCATCTGCTTCGTGGTCGTGGTGATCGGCGGGATCGGCTCGATCTCGGGCGCGCTGCTTGCCTCGCTGCTGGTCGGCCTGGTGGACACCTTCGGCAAAGTCTTCTTCTCGCAGCTCAGCGGCCTGTCGGTGTACCTGCTGATGGCGTTGATCCTGGTCTGGCGTCCGCAAGGCCTGGTAAGCAAAGGATATTGATCATGACACGTACAAGCCACACCCTCCCGCCCCCGCCAGCCCTGCGCGCCTGGGCGCTGCCATCCGCGCTGCCGCTGTTGGCGCTGGCCGCGCTGCTGGCGGCGCCGCTGGCACTCACGCCCTACCTGTCGGACCTGGTGCAGAAGATCGTGATCTTCTCGGTATTCGCGCTCAGCCTCGGGCTGCTGGTGGGTACTGCCGGCCTGGTCAGCCTTGGCCACGCAGCATTCTTCGGCATCGGCGCCTACGTCACCGCACTGGCTTCCTCGGACACCGGGCCGGGTTCAATCGCAGTCCTGCTGCCGCTGGCCATGCTGGGCGCCGGCGCCTACGCGCTGTTCGTGGGCGCGCTCAGCCTGCGCACCAAAGGCGTCTACTTCATCATGGTCACGCTGGCCTTCGCCCAGATGGCCTACTTCATCTTCCACGATACCCACTTCGCGGGCGGCAGCGACGGAATGTTCCTGGCCTACCGCCCTGCCCTTGCGATTTCAGGCGTGACGCTGGTCGACCTGGAACTGCCGTTGCACCGCTACTACCTGGCGGCAGGCGCGCTGGGCGCGACCTACGCGCTGCTGGCGGCGCTGCAGCGCTCGCGCTTCGGCCATGCGCTGGCCGGCATCCGCGCCAATGAGCAGCGCATGCGCGCCGCCGGCTTCAATACCTACGCCTACAAACTGGCCGCGTTCGTGCTGGCCGCAATGCTGGCCGGGCTGGCCGGCTTCCTGATGGCGTCCAAGGACGGCGCCGTCAATCCCGAACTGCTGTCGTGGCACGAATCGGGCGCGCTGCTGATGATGATCATCCTGGGCGGCCTTGGCAGCCTGCGCGGCGCGGTGCTTGGCACCTGCGTTTTTATCCTGCTCAAGGAAGCCCTGTCGTCGGAAGCAATCTTCGGCGCGCTGGCCGGACGCTGGCAACTCACGCTTGGCCTGACGATGATCGCCTTCGTCGCCCTGATGCCCAAAGGCCTGGCCGGCCTGCACACCCAATGGCAGCAACGCCGCAAGGAGAACCAGCATGAGCACTGACATTCCGCTGCTGCGAGCGGCAGCACTGACGCGCCGCTTCGGCGGCCTGACCGCGGTCGACAAGGTATCGCTCGACATCCACCTGGGCGAAATCCACGCGATAATCGGCACCAATGGCGCCGGCAAATCGACCCTGGTCAACATGCTGTCGGGCGAACTGGCCGCTTCCGAAGGTGCGCTGCGCCTGCGCGGCCTTGATATCACCGGCTGGAGCCAGGTCCGGCGCGCGCGCGCCGGCATCGGCCGCAGCTACCAGCGCACCACGATCTTCCCCGGCTTCTCGCTGTTCGAAAACTGCCGGCTGGCCGCGCAGGCGGCGGCGCAGCGCCCGTGGCGCTTGTGGGAGCCGGCGACCGGCTGCCGCCACAGCGCCGACACGGCGCGGCGCGCATTGGAGGAAGCCGGCCTGCACGAGCGCGGCCACCTGCTGGCCGGCGCGGTCAGCCACGGCCAGCAGCGCCAGCTTGAAATCGCGATGTGCCTGGCCACCGATCCGACCGTGCTGCTGCTGGACGAACCGCTGGCCGGGATGGGCGCCGAAGAAACCGAGCGCATGCTGTCGCTGCTCGAACGCCTGCGCCCGGGCCGCGCGATGGTACTGGTCGAGCATGACATGGAAGCGGTTTTCCGGGTCGCCGACCGCGTAACCGTGATGGTCAACGGCCAGGTGATCGCCACCGGCCATCCCGAGGACATCCGCAGCAACGCTGCCGTCAAGAGCGCCTACCTTGGAGACCACGATGCTGCGCATTAGATCGCTCGACGCCTATTACGGGCACAGCCATATCCTGCACGGGATCGACCTCGACATCGAACAGGGCCAGGCAGTCGGCCTGCTGGGGCGCAACGGCATGGGCAAGACCACGCTGATACGCAGCCTGATGGGCCTGGTGCCGGGGGCGCGCGGCCAGGTCGCGTGGAAAGGCAAGGATGTCAGCGGCAGCGCGCCGGAACGCATGGCGCGCCTCGGCATCGGCTATGTGCCCGAGGGGCGCGGCATCTTCCCCAACCTGTCGGTGCGCGAGAACCTGGTGATGAGCGCGCGCGCCGGCGCCGGCGGGCGGCGCGACTGGGATATCGCTCGCGTGCTGGAAACCTTCCCGCGCCTGGCCGAACGGCTCGATCACGGCGGCCAGCAATTGTCCGGCGGCGAACAGCAGATGCTGTCGATCGGGCGCGCGCTGATGACCAATCCCGATTTGCTGATCCTCGACGAGGCCACCGAAGGCCTGGCGCCCTTGATCATGCAGGAGATCTGGCGCGTGATCCGCCACGTCGGCACGACCGGCATCAGCACCCTGATCGTCGACCGCAACTACCACGCGGTGCTCGCTGCCACCGACATGGCGGTGGTGCTTGAAAAAGGCCGCATGGTGGCGGCCGGCGGTTCGGCCGGACTGGGCGCCGACCAGGCCTCGCTGGCGCGCTACCTCGGCGTCTGAGAAACGACAACGGTATTACTCAACCGGAGAGAGACAAATGGAAAAAACAGCAATCGCGCGCGCGGCGGTGGTCTTGTCTTCAGCTGCCGCCATGGCGCAGCAGGTCAGCATCGATGGCATGCTCGCATGCTGAAAGACGTTTCAATCTCGGCCGTGGCGGCGGGGTTCCTCGCCGTGCTGGTGTCGTATGCCGGCCCGTTGATGATCTTCTTCAGCGCCGCGCAAAGCGCACACGCCTCGACGGAAATGATCGCCTCGTGGGTGTGGGCGATCTCGGTCGGCGCTGCGGTCTCGGGCATCGCGCTCAGCTGGTGGTTCAAGGTGCCGGTGGTGACAGCGTGGTCGGCGCCCGGCACCGCCCTGCTGGTGAGCCTGTTTCCCGGGATGAGCCTCAGGCTGGCGGTTGGCGCCTACATCAGCGCTGCCGCCATCCTGTTCGTCATCGGCGTTTCGGGCTATTTCGACAAAATGATCAGGCTGATCCCCAAGGGGGTCGCCAGCGCCATGATGGCCGGCATCCTGTTTCAGTTCGGCACCGGCGTGTTTACGTCCCTGAGGTCGGCACCTGAACTGGCCTTCGGCATGATTGCAGCGTACCTGGTGCTCAAGCGCCTGCTCCCCCGCTATTGCCTGGTGTTGCTGCTGGCGATAGGGGTGGCCCTGGCGGTCGGGCTGGAAGGGGCCAGCCTGGACGGCGTGACCCTGACGCTGGCGACACCCGTATTCATCGAGCCGGAGTGGACGTGGCGCGCAACGCTGAGCCTGGCGATTCCCCTGGTACTGGTCAGCCTGACCGGGCAATTGTTGCCCGGCATGGCGATTCTGCGCGGCGCCGGATACGACACGCCGGCCCGGCCGCTGATCGCCGCCACAAGCGCGGTGTCGGTCGGCGTGGCATTCTTCGGCGGCATCACCATCGTGATCGCAGCCATTACCGCGGCACTGTGCACGGATCGTAACGCGCACGAAAACCCTGGCAGGCGCTACATCGCCGGAATGGCGAGCGGGGTCTTTTTCCTGGTCGGCGGATGCTTTGCCGGCACCATCGTGCTGCTGTTTACGGCCTTGCCGACCGCCTTCGTCGCCGTGCTGGCCGGACTGGCGCTGCTCGGAGCGATCGGCAGCAATCTGCTTGCGATGGCGAGCCAGCCCGGTCACCTCGATGCGTCGATCATCACCTTTCTTGCGACCGCTTCCGGAATGACCCTGCTCGGGCTAGGTTCGGCGTTCTGGGGCGTGGCGATCGGAGCGCTCGCCTACCTGCTGCTGCACAAGCCGTGGCGCCTGCCGGCGCCGGCCGGACCGGACCACCCTGGTTTAACGCTGCGTGACTGAGGCGATGGCGCCGCTGCCGTCCACGGCCGACCCGTCAGCGGCCGCCGCTGGCAGCAACGCTCGGCCATGGCGCTGTGCATCAAGCAAGATAGTTCTCGGCCAGACACGCCCAGTAGGCTGCACCGATGGGCAAGTTATCATCGTTAAAATCGTAACCTGGGTTGTGCACCATGCATGAGCCATGCTTACCATGTTGCGATCCATTTCCAATGAGTAAATAGCTGCCCGGCCGCTGTTCCAGCATGAAGGAGAAGTCCTCGCTACCGGTCAGAGCCGGTCCTTGCGCCACGATGTTCTCCTCCCCGACCAGCTCGCGACCTATGCGGCGTGCGAACTCGGTTTCTTGCGCGGTGTTGACCAACACCGCGTAACCGGATCGATATTCCACCTGAGCCTTTACCCCGAAACTTTCCGCCTGGGCATGGACGATGGCCTTGAGGCGTTGTTCGAGCATGAGGCGCATGTCACGGTTCAATGCACGCACACTTATTTCCAACGTGGCCGTTTGGGGAATCACATTGTTCGCCTTGCCGGCGTGAATCGCCCCCACCGTCACGATCGCCATTTCTTGCGGATCCGCATTGCGCGACACGATGGTCTGGAGCGCCATCACGATACTGGCCACAGCCACCACCGGGTCCGCCCCGAGGTGGGGCATTGCGCCATGCCCGCCTATGCCAGTCAGTGTGACGGTGGCGTAATCGGAGGACGCCATGGAGGCGCCTTCCCGGAATACCAGTCGCCCCTGTGCAATGCCGGGCATGTTGTGCATGGCATACACTGCATCGCAGGGATATTTCTCGAACAGGCCCTGCTCGATCATGCGCACCGCGCCGCCCATGCCTTCTTCGGCTGGCTGAAAAATGAGGTTCAAGGTGCCGTGGAAGCTTCCATGCGCAGCCAGGTATTTTGCTGCCCCCAGGAGCATCGCCGTGTGGCCGTCATGGCCGCAGGCGTGCATGATTCCGGGGCGGCAACTGGCATACGCGAGGCCGGTACCTTCCTCGATCGGCAGCGCATCCATCTCGGCCCGGATGCCGATGCTGCGCCGGCCGTCGCCGCGCCGCATGCGGCCCACCAGGCCCGTGCCGCCCATCCCGCGTTCGACCTCGTAGCCCCAGGCCGTCAGGCGTTCGGCCACCAAGGCGCTGGTGCAATATTCCTCGAAGCCGAGCTCGGGATTACGGTGAATGGCCTGGCGCAGGGTGGCGAACTCGGCAGCGTGCTGCCGCATGTAGTCAAGATAGTGCTTTGGATTTTGTGCCATGACGGTATGCCGTAAAAAAAATGAGAAGCCGGGCGCGCAGGAGCCCGAGCTCGTGCGTTCCGGCCCGGGTAAATCCTACACAGTCCTGTTGCGCCCCTCGGGCAGCGCGATCATTGCCAGGGCCGTGATGGCGCTGGTGAGCGTCACATACCATGCCGGCGACGCCGGGTTGCCGGTCGCGCCGATCAGCCATGTGATGACGAACTGGGTCGTGCCACCGAACAGCGCCACCCCGATGGCGTAGGCAAGCGACATGCCGGTGGCGCGTATGCTGCGCGGCAGCAGTTCCGGGATCGCCACCAGCGAGGCCGCGCCACTGACTGCTGTCAGCGCCGCCAGCAAGGCAGTCACCGCGAGCAGGGCGCCGGCGCTCTTTTGCTCGACCAGCAACATGAAGGCCGGGTAAGTGAGCAATGCGGCCAACACGCGCGGGATCAGCATGACCGGCTTACGACCGAAGCGGTCGCAGAGCCAGCCGCCCAGCAGCGCAAAGATCAGCGTGGTCAAGCCAACCACCACGGTGGCGGCCATGGCAACGGTCGGCGCAAATTTCAGCGTCGTGATGGCATAAGTCGTCATGTACATGCCGACATAGGTGGACACGGTGCCGCCGAGCACGACCAGCGCCGCGAGCATGATCAGGCCGCTGTGCTGGCGCAGCGCCGATGGCTGGTCCGCGGCAACGGCGCCACGCTCGGATGTTTCAGGCATGGAGCGGCGCAGGTAGAGAGCAACTGGAATGAGCAAAAGTCCAAGCGCGAACGGCACGCGCCAGCCCCAAGCCTGCAGTTCGGCCGGGGTCAAGGCGCTGGTCAAGGCCATGCCCAGTCCTCCTGCGAGCAAGGAGGCGATGCCTTGGCTGGCCAATTGCCAGCTTCCGTACAGGCCGCGTTGGCCTGGCGGCGAAATTTCAATCAGGAAGGCGCTCGACGGACCGATCTCGCCGCCCAATGCCAGACCTTGCACCAAACGGCATAGTACGACGATCACCGGCGCCGCCATGCCTATGCTGTCATAGGAGGGGGTCAGCGCCAGCCCCAGCGTGCCGACGGTAATCAGTCCGATCGTCAACAGCATGGCCGGCTTGCGGCCCGCGCGGTCGGCATAGGCGCCGATCAGGAGGCCACCGAGGGGGCGCGAGACGAACCCCACGCCAAACACGGCCACGGACAACAACAGACTGGTCAAGGGGGTCGTTGCCGGAAAAAAGGTCCTGCCGATATAGACGGCGAAAAAGGCATAGGTGACGAAATCGTAAAATTCGAGTGCATTGCCCGCGACAGTGGCGGCAATGACCCGGCGCGGGATACGCGCAGGCCTTGCCTTGATCGAAACCTTGCGAGCATGAGCCGCGTCGGTCTGCGTTGTGTCCTGAGCGATGTGGGTTGAATGTGGGACGTGCATCTTATGCTCCTTGATAGGGCTTGAACGATGTAACAGGGACCGGTTCGGCACTCGCTCGTATGGTGCTTGAATCCGATGCATCGAGCGTTTGCGGCCGACGAGGTTGAGGCCCGCGGGCGCGCGCTGCGGCGCCCCGGGTCCCGTGACACATCAGAACGTGTGGCGCAGCCCGGCCATGACGCCGGACTGGTTCTTGCCGATCCCAACGGTGCCGCCGGCATCGAGGGCAACTGCGGCGTTACCGGAGTTCTTCATATGGCCGACCATACTGTATACAGCGGTACGCTTGGACAAGTTGTAGCTCAGGCGCACGGCCCCGAAGGTCGTATCGTCGCCGCTGTTTTTGATGTCCAGACGCGCAATCTGGGCATCGACCACCAGTGCCGGCGTGATCGGATGGCTCACGCCGAGGTAGTACAGGTCCGATTCGAGGCTGTTGACCGGGGTCGCTGCCTGCTTCTTGCGATCGATCACGCCAGCGCCGATCTTGCTTGTGCCGGCCATCGCGTACACGTTCAGGGTTGCACGGCGGTCCGAACTGTCGCTGGTAGTCAAGCCGCCAGCCGCACCGGCGTTGCCGTACATGATGTCATACGTCGTCGTCACGCCGAACGCCTTGTTGTCGTAGCCCAGCAGGGCGGTCCACTGGCGGCACGCCTTGGCATTGCCGGCAACTTCGCCGGCGCAACCGGTGGCCGCCGGGCCGCCGCTGGCCGAGGTGTCGCGCCCCAGGCTGTAGGTGGCGCCGACGCTGAACTCGCTGAAGTTGCCGAGATAGCCGATCGCGTTGTCGCTACGCGCGTTCGGGAGGTACAAGTCGAGGCCGGAGATACTGAATAGATTAGGCCCCAGAACATCGGACTTGATGCCCGACAGGATGGTCATGTTGACCTGACGGCCCAGGGTCAACGTGCCGTAGGTCGTATTTTTCAAGCCCACGTAAGATTGGCGACCGAACAGGCGATTGCCCGAGCCCATGACACCAGTATCGGGAGCAAAGCCGGTCTCGAGCGCGAAGATCGCCTGGGTGCCGCCACCGAGATCTTCGGCGCCGCGAAATCCGAGCCGGGACGGGAAGGTGCCGCTCAGGCCAGGTATTTTGAGCACCGAGTTGCCGTTGTTGTTGGCGTTGTTGGTCCACACCACCCCGGTATCGATGAGCCCGTAGATGCTGACCTGGCTCTGTGCCAGGGCCGAGCTTGCGCAGAAAGTGCTGAACAATGCGCAGACGGCGCCGATAATTGTTGTTCTCATTTTTATGTCTCCACTCTATTGGAAAAGAATTGTCTAGTGCATTTCTTATTCGGCTGAATTGTTCGAATTGCCTCCTTGCTTTCAATTTCGCCACTGATGAACTGCTTGTCGTTTCCGCGCTCACCTCGGCGCGCTGTGAGCTAAGGTGAGCGCCTGCCGAGATTGCCGAAGGCGCCAGCGCGCGCAGAACCGACCGAAGTTACGGCAGCGCCAGAAAATCGAGCGCCAGCGCGGCCATGGCACGGGTGCCGACAGCCAGTGAGGCCTCGTCGATTTCAAACGTTGGCGAGTGGTTGGGCGCAGCTGTTGCCGCGTCCTTCTTCGGATCCGTCGAACCGAGGAAAAAGAACAAGCCCGGCACCTTTTGCTGGAACTCGGAAAAGTCTTCTGAAGCACTGGCCTTCGGAACCAGTACCGCTCGCTCCCCCGCAATTTGCTTCATCGTGGGGAGCATCTTTTCGCTTAAGCTCGCATCATTGACCGTTGCCAGATAGGATGGCTTAAGGAAATTGACTTCGGCCTTCGCGCCGCTCGCTTGCGCAATCGATTCCGCCGTGATGCGCATCCGCTTGAGCGTGTCGTCGCGCATCTGGTTGTCAAAGGTGCGAACCGTCCCGAGCAGTTCGACGCTATCTGGAATGATGTTCTCGCGATTTCCCCCATGGATCGAACCGACGGAAATAACAGCCGCTTCTCTTGACAAGTTCAGCTGACGGCTAACAACGGTTTGCAGTCCCATCACGATCTGCGCGGCACTTACGATCGGGTCGATACCATTCCACGGGAAGCCGCCGTGCGTTTGCTTGCCCGTCACTTTGATCGTGAAAGTGTCACCCGAAGCGAGAATCGGTCCTGGGCGGTAGCCTATCGTGCCCACTGAAAGCCCCGGAATCAGATGCAAGCCGAACACCGCGTCCACCTTGGGATTTTCCAGCACACCCGCGTCCACCATGGCTCGCGCCCCGATGTGTTCGCCTTCGCTGCGCGGCACCTCGGAGCGGCCTTCTTCAGCTGGCTGGAAAATAAACTTGACGGTGCCGTGGATCTGGTCCTTCATGCTGGCAAGCACTTCGGCGGTGGCCATCAAGATTGCAGTGTGTCCATCATGGCCGCAGGCGTGCATCACATCGACTTCCTTTCCCATATGCTTACCTTTCGCCTTTGACGCGAATGCCAGATCGACCATTTCCTTGACCGGCAAGGCATCCATGTCGGCGCGCAAGGCGACAACCTTGCCAGGCTTATCACCCTTGAGCACGCCGACCACCCCGGTACCGCCGACACCGCTCCTTACCTCCAGGCCAAGCTTGCGCAAGTGCTCGGCCACCAGGCCGGCCGTGCGATGTTCCTGATTCGAAAGTTCCGGATGCCGATGAATGTCACGCCGCCAACCGATCATCTTGCTTTCGATGGCGCCAAGGCGCACTTCGATGGTTGCCAATGCAGCCGGTTCGATTGCGTTGGCGAAGGTGGTGGCGAGCACCAAGACGCATGCGAGCGCAATCGCTTTCTTCTGTAATTTCATTGATCGTCTCCGTTAATTATTAGAAGCAGCCGATAGTCATGCTTTCCCTGCCGGCCACTTAATGTACAATCCGGCATGCCATGAGTCCAATGCATTTGTTTCCAATGTTCGATAATTGAATGTAATTGATGAATCTGAACCACCTGCGTCACCTGATTGCCCTGGCCGAACATCAATCCTTCCGCAAGGGTGCCGATGCGCTGTGCCTGACTCAACCTGCCCTGAGCCGCAGCATTCAGGCTCTTGAACAAGAGTTGGGCGTGAAACTGATCGACCGCGATGGGAAACGCAACACGCTGACCGCCTACGGGGAGCAAGTCTTGCAGAGCGCAAGGCGAATTATTTTCGAGACGAGTGAATTGCAACGCGGTGTGATGCTGCTGAAAGAGGGCGCGCTTGGCGCAATCAGCGTAGGCTTCGGCCCGACGCCGGCCGCCATTCTGACGACGCCGTTTCTGATCCGGATGGCGACCTTGAATCCTAAAGTCCAGGTAAATGTTTCACGCGGGTCTGTCAGTCTGCTCACACAAGCATTGCGCAACGAAACCGTTGACATCATTGCGATTGATCTTCGGGCACTGACTGCCTTCGAAGATTTGCAGATCGAGCCGCTCACTCCGCTACCGGGCGGCTTTATTTGCCGCGCAGGCCATCCGTTACTGGCCCAAGCCCAAATTGATCCGGCAATGTTGCGTCAGTATCCCGTGATGTCGACTCCGCTGAGCGATGAGATCTCGCGCAAGCTGGCCACCGAACTTGGCGCCGAGGCGCATCCGAGTCGCATGATGACAATAAACAGTGAAGATATCAAAGGCATGCTCGACGTCGTGGAAGCTAGCGATGCTATTTTTTTCGGCACCTATGCGACCGCCAAAGCAAGGATTGCCGCCGGCAGGCTGCGGATCATCGAGGTCGAGCCTCCCGTTGCGCGTCTGGGGCGATATGCTTTGGTCACCATGGCAGGACGCAGCGAGTCTCCCCCGTTGGAGTTGTTTCGGGGGTTTGTGCACGCCCATTTTCACGACTGAACATATGCACGGATGCCAGCTGAGACTCGGGCGCGATTTCAAGCCGCTTCGCCCCGAGCTTGATTGACCAGGGCTACACCTCGCGTCTTCATCCCTGACCCACTCAACGGTGCGGCGAAACCGGCATGCCGTGCGACGTCGACACCTTGAGAAATCGGCGCAAGCAGCGCGACCGGGGCCGGAATGATTTTCGCATCACCCCGCAAAAAAAACTCCGGCCCCGTCTTCGGTGACAATTCGATAGTCTGTTTTCGAAATTAGCACGTAGGATAAGTTCGTAATCAAGAAAAAGGGGAACGGTATGTCAAGAGCCTGCGTAGCGCGCTTAAAACATTCTAATCGGCTCAAATCCTGCGCCTCATTGGCGATTTTGATCCTTACTGTTTTTGGTGGCTCCGAGGCGGCTGCCCATGGCGGTGGGTTAAATGCCGAGGGGTGCCATCACGACCGACGGAGCGGCGACTATCATTGTCATCGAACACAGCCTGGCCGCAAACCAGTCCACACTCAGTTCGTCTCCAAAGAACCCGATGCAACATCGGCGGCACAGCCACAAGCACAACCATTAAAGACCGGTGAGCCCCGGAGACCGGGTTGCTACACCGGACCACGCGGTGGAACCTACACCATAACAAGCAGTGGACGAAAGAATTACAGCGGCTGCTGACCGAGGGGTGGATACGTGGGCATGCCTGCTTTTCGCGCGCCGACGGCGATTTCGTCAATGTGATCCTTACCTGCAAGTGAAGTCGTTCCAGTAACGCGTCGAT